>OLRY01000091.1_pt1 | contig 120982 bp, 99 predicted proteins | sample 1672541 | NCBI WGS metagenome assembly OLRY01 (sample SAMEA3136697, study PRJEB25190) | human gut metagenome | biome: human gut; feature: human-associated habitat; material: faeces | place: Austria | collected 2013 | reverse complement strand
CGTCAACGCTTTGAGGGGCGTATCGGTTATCAAATACTCATCTTTCGACATTATCATATTCCTCCATGGTATCTTGTATCATGGTATCCCATTTACTTACCTTCTCAAATTCCGATTTATCGGGCTGACTAACTGCCCTTATAAACTCATTATACTACGCATTTTCACTTTTTTCAACCACTTCTCCAATCAAATCCCCATCGGCATAGCGTCGTCAATATCCGTTTCCCGCTTAGGTTTAGCAACCCCATAAAAACTTGAAGTAGGATTATAACAGTTTTTCTAATTCTATCAGTAACTTTTCTTTCATATCTTCTAATTCTGTCTTTGAAGGGCGGTTATTATCATTGTACATTTTTTCCATAGGATACCACCAAACAGGTCCTTTTCCGTTGTTGCCATAGTTTTCTATATCTCCGCTTTTCCTTGGGAATAGGTGCCAGTGAAGATGTGTATCGCCATTCCCTAACAATTCATAGTTCATTTTTTCTGCTCCAAAAGCGTTTGAAACTGCTTCGGCGACTATGGACATTTCCTCTAAAAACTTGATCTTTTTCGAATGGTTTAATTGAAACAGTTCTGTTTTGTGTTCTTTGCAAAGAAATAATGTGTAGCCCTTAAAATGCTGATTATCACCAATAACTACATAACCTGTTTGTAATTCTTTAACGAAGTATGGATTCGTACCATTGTTGATCATTTTAATTCTGTCACATATAAAGCACATACTCTAAACCTCTCATTTCCTGTTTGTCCGGAATAATAACTACTTGTTCAAGACTATTATAGCATAATCCTTTATGTCAGTCTGCTTTATAAATGAAAAAATTTATAAAATCTTTTCCATATACCCACAGGTAAAAGGGAAAAAATCATATTTTTTGGTTCCTGTATGTGTAAATCCGAATTGCTCATACCAATTTTTTAATTTTTTGTTTTCCTCGACTATTCCGATGTTGATTTTTACGCAATTTGTTTTTTTGGCAGTATTAAAGGCATGAAATAACAGCTCTTGACCGATTTTTCTGTGCCTGTATGTCGGAAGTACACATAAATTGCTTAACTCACACTCATTATTACTCTGCAATAGCAATGAATAGTAGCCAACAATTTTCCCGTTATCCCAAAAGGCATACATACGTCTATGTTCACCGAATAAATGCCACTTTAATCTTTCTTCAGTAGTTGCGAATGCTGTGAATTTAGGTGCATTTTCAGCGGTAAAGCCAAACTCGTCAGCAACTGTGGCAAAGCTGACTCTGATTGCATTTACACATTCGCAAATATCTTTTTCATTCACTTCCTCTATCATGGTAAGTACCTCCGTATTTCGATTTAGGAGCAGTGCGTTGGTTCTTAAATAAATTGTATCATATAAAACTTAGTAATTCAAGAAATATTTGCAAAAAGGCTCTACAATCACTTGATGATGTATGAGAAAGAATTTCGAGCGTTCACGCTCACTGCTCATCAAGCCTTTTAACAGCTTAAAATACACGGACAAACAAGACGTGAATATTATGCTCTCGTATTAGGCGGATATTATATAAATTGTAATGTCTGTCTATTGCGTTTTGTTGCCGGATTGCGCAACCAACCAAAATATGATAAAATAAATTCCGACATAAAACAGGATTTAAGGATTATTTAATAATTTCTATGCTACAATGCAATCACAACGATAAAAGGAGCAAGGAAATGTATTTAAACATACTGAAAAAAGACCTTAAAAGCAAAAAAACTATGAATATGATACTGCTGGTGTTTATTATACTTGCGACGATGTTTGTGGCAAGTGGTCTGAACAACGTATTTACCGTTATGAACGGCACGGATTATTATCTTGACAAGGCAGAAATCGGTGATTTTGTTGTTATTACAATGGGTAATGAGTCCACAGGATATGCCGACAGCATACTCGACAAAGCCGATTGTGTAAACGGATACAAAATCGAAACCTGTATTTTCGGCTCACAGGACAGCGTTTCACACCTTGACGGCGCAGAGGTTGAAACCAAAAACACTGCGTTGTTTCAATCAATATCTGATGCAAAGCTCAAATTCTTTGATACGGCGAACAAGTCCGTTTCCGCTGTAAATCAGGGCGAGGTTCTGATTGCGGGTAAATTTATAGAAAACAACGGTTTCAAGGTAGGCGATTATATCCGCATAAAATTGGGCGATGTGGAAAAGGAACTGAAAATTGCAGGAAAAGTAAAGGACGCTTTTTTAGGCTCTGATTTTATGGGCAATACACGCTTTTTGCTCAATCAGGCTGATTATGACACATTCCTTGCGGATGAAATGATAAATGCACATTATCTGGGTGAGGTTATCTACATCGAAACCGATGATGTCAAAGCAACAACCTCAGCTATTGCCGATATCCCCGGAATTGCCTTTACAGGCGCAAGAGATACTCTTAAAATGTGCTATGTAATGGAAATGATTGTAGCGTTTATCATACTCATTTTAAGCGTATGTCTTATAATTGTTTCTTTCGTGGTACTCCGCTTTTCTATCGGCTTTACGATTGCCGAAGAATACAGAGAAATCGGCGTTATGAAGGCTATCGGTATTAAAAATCACAAAATCAGGGGGCTTTACATAGTAAAGTATCTGATGATGTCGGTAATCGGCGGAATTATCGGATTTTTCGCAAGTATTCCCTTCGGAAATATGCTGATTATGTCTGTAAGCGAAAATATGGTGCTTGGAAATGACGCAGGCTTCCTTATAAATATTATCAGTGCAGTCGGCACCGTGATTATAATTCTTCTGTTCGCTTACGGGTGCACAAGCAAGGTTAAAAAGCTTACACCTATTGACGCAATTCGCTCGGGACAGACAGGTGAACGTTTTGGAAAAAAGAGCTTTCTGCGGATAGGAAAAACAAGTTTAAAACCCTCTGTATATATGGCGTTAAACGATGTTTTGAGCGCACCAAAACGCTTTATGACGATTATAATTTCGTTCTTCCTCTGCACACTTTTTGTGCTTATGCTGGTCAACACGGTTGCAACTATGAAAAGTCCGAATCTTATTACAACCTTCGGAACAGAAAGCAACCTTTACATAAACGATGTAGACGGTGTAATGAAGTTTATGAATACAGGCGATAAGGAAAGCTTGTCAGATGGGCTGAATAATCTTTCCGATAAAATTTCAGACGATGGTATGCCTTGTAATGTAAGCGTTGATATACAGTATAAATACAAGGTTATAGCTATGGGAAATGAATATGCTGTAAGCTGTGCACAAAGCCTGAATATCCCCGTAGGTGAATACGATTATCTAGAAGGCTCTGCTCCGCAGAGCAGGAATGAGATTGCCGTGACACCCAAGATTTCGGAAATGCTTGGTGCCGAAATTGGCGATACTGTGACAATTGATTTCGGAACTGAAAAAATCGACTGTATAGTAACAGCGTATTTTCAGACGATGAACAATCTCGGCGAGCTTATCCGTCTTCACGATGGTGCGCCCACCGATATGAGCTGTGTTTCAAGTATCAGACAGTATCAGGTGGACTTTACCGACAACCCCTCTGAAAGTGAAATCGAAAGCCGAAAGGAAAAAATCAAGGAGCTTCTGGATGTTGAAGATGTAATGAATGCAACTGAATACTGTATAGACTGTGTATCGGTTGTTCCCACAATGGAGGCCGTTCAGGTTCTGCTTTTGGCAATAACGATTGTTGTGGTAATTCTTGTTACAGTTCTCGTTGAACGCTCCTTTATTTCCGATGAAAAAAGTCAGACTGCCCTTTTAAAGGCTATCGGTTTTCAGAACGGAACTATAATCAGCCGGAACACCCTGCGTTTCGGAATAGTTGCTCTTGCAGCAGCAATTTTAGCGGCAGCAGCTTCAATACCTATGACAGAACTTTGCATTACACCCCTTTACGGAATGATGGGCGCAACAAAAATCAAGTTTAACATTGACCCGTTGCAGATATTCCTGATTTATCCGACAATTATTTTTACTGTAACAATTATTTCAGCATTTCTCACTTCGCTTTACACAAGAAAAATCAAGTCCTCAGACACAGCCAATATAGAATAAGAAAGGAAACCGCTATGAATATTTTAGAAGTAAAAGACCTGTGCAAAACATATATCGTAAACAAACGCCAGAACAATGTGCTTAAAAATGTCAGCTTTACTGTAGAGGAGGGCGAGATGGTGGCCGTTATGGGTCCGTCAGGTTCGGGTAAGTCAACTCTTCTCTACGCCGTTTCGGGTATGGACGGCATTACCGCAGGCGAGGTGCTGTTCTGCGGCAGAAATATCGCAAAAATGGGTGAAAGGGAGCTTGCCGATTTAAGACTTGACGAAATGGGATTTATCTTTCAGCAGATGTATATGCTGAAAAATTTAACGGTGCTTGACAATATCATACTCCCTGCGGTACAATCGAATAAGAATACCGAAACACGAAAAGAAATCGTTCGGCGTGGGCAGGATTTAATGCGTAAGCTGGGCATTATCGAAATCGCCGACAACGACATTAACGAGGTTTCGGGCGGACAGCTTCAGCGTGCCTGCATCTGCCGCAGTATGATCAATAATCCGAAAATGATTTTTGCCGATGAACCGACAGGCGCACTCAACCGTACATCATCTGACGAAGTTATGGAAGAGCTTGCAAAGCTAAACGCCGACGGTACGACAGTTATGCTTGTAACTCACGATGTTAAGGTTGCGGCAAAATGCACAAGAGTTATGTATATAGTTGACGGCAATATCAGGGACGAATATAATCTCGGCAGATGTGAAAGCAATTCTCAGGTGAGAGAGCGTGAACGTGCGCTGAACAACCGGTTACTTGAATTAGGGTGGTAATATGACCGATATTTTAATTGTTGAAGACAATGAAGAACTTGCCGATATACTGTGTGATTTTCTCCGTGCGGAAAACTACACAGTATCTGTTGCCAAAACAGGTGAAAAAGCCTTGTCGCTGTATGAAAAATACGGCGCAAGGCTTATCGTGCTTGATGTAATGCTACCCGGAATTGACGGCTTTGCGGTGTGCAGAAAAATTCGTGAAGAAAGTGACACGCCCATACTTATCGTAAGTGCAAAGGCCGACAAGGAGGATAAGCTGAACGGGCTTATTCTTGGTGCTGACGATTACATTGAAAAGCCGTATGACATTGACATAATGCTTGCAAAAATTGCAGGTATTTTCAAGCGTCGGTACGCTGTTGATGAGCTTATCGACGGGGATATTCGTGTCAATAAGGTTAGCAGAACGGTATGCAGAAACGACATACCTATTGAAATGACTGTAAAGGAATTTGAATTACTGGTATTGCTTATCGAAAATAAGGGCAGGATTCTTACAAAGGAGTATCTATTTAATCAGATCTGGGGCAGTGACAGCTTTTCGGAACAGCAGACTCTCACAGTGCATATAAAGCGGCTTCGTCAGAAAATCGAGGACGATCCGAAAAATCCGAAGCATATACAGACGGTATGGGGAGTAGGCTACAAATATGAAAGCATTTAACAAAATTTTCGCCTTAGCGGTGGCAGTTATAATTACGGTTTTTGTTACAGCAAATGCGATACTTCTTAATGATAACACCGGCGGCAGACCATATCTTGTGGAGGTTTCAAGGCTTGTAAACGAAATTGAAAACGGGAACGCTTATGACATTTCAGATTGCAAATATGTAACGGGCGTAAGCGAGTACGCCGAGGGCTTTTACAATTCCAATAGCGACTACGTTATCAGAGAGATAAACGGCGAGTTGTACCGTTTTGATTATACCGCTGACGGAAGCGTTGATAAGGCGGAAACAATAATTGTTGTGAACGTAATCCTTAGCATAATGTCTGTGGTAATCATTTCGGTTATGGTTTACATAAGGGCAAAAATTCTCGCTCCGTTTGAGAAGCTCACCGATATTCCTTATGAGCTTTCAAAGGGTAATCTTACTGCACCTGTAAAGGAAGCGAAAAACAGGTTTTTCGGGCGATTTGTCTGGGGTGTGGATATGCTCCGTGAGAATATGGAGCAGCAAAAAGAGCGTGAATTAAATCTGCAAAGGGAGAAGAAAATGCTTTTGCTGTCCCTGTCGCACGATATAAAAACTCCCTTGTCGGCTATAAAGCTGTATTCAAAAGCACTCTCAAAGGGGCTGTATACCAATAAGGAAAAACAGCTTGAAATCGCCGAAAGCATCAATGCCAAAGCTGATGAAATAGAGGGATATGTTGCTGAAATCATCACTGCTTCAAGAGAGGACTTTTTAAGTCTTGATGTAACAATGGGCGAGTTTTATCTGTCGGAGCTTGTAACAAAAATCAAGCTTTACTATACCGAAAAATTGTCGCTCATAAAGACTGATTTTTTCGTCGGAGAATATGGTGATTGCCTTATAAGCGGAGATCTTGACCGAAGTGTTGAGGTGGTTCAGAATATAATGGAGAACGCCATAAAATACGGCAACGGCAAGGAAATTACAATCAGCTTTTCCGAAGAGGAGGGCTGTATTCTTATTGCTGTGAAGAATAGCGGCTGTACGCTTCCCGATACGGATCTGCCGCACATCTTTGAAAGCTTCTGGAGGGGCGCAAACGCAGAAAACCTGAAGGGAAGCGGACTTGGGCTTTACATCTGCCGACAGCTAATGCACAAGATGAACGGCGAGGTATTCGCACAGATAAATGACGGAGATATGTGCGTAACGGCGGTGTTCGGGAAAACATCTTGCGATAGGTGGGTTTGAAGAAGCTGTAAAGGGCAATATTTTCGGCAACAGTAAGGGGAATGCGTGGGAAGCATATTGCAGGGATAAATTCACTTGAAGATTTCCAGTATTACATCCGAACGCTGAAATCGTGGTTTGACGGTATTATCTGTTCATTTGCTACAGTTACATCTATGGCTTCACCGAAGGCTGTAACAACAAGGTTAAAGATTTAAAGAGAAATGCTTACGGTTACAGAAATTTCAGAAGATTACGTAACCGTATTCTCCACATTTTTTCTCATAAAAATTATCAGCGGATTCTTGATCCGAACCCGCTGACGCAATTTTCTGCTTTTTTTGTACTCAGACTATTGACAAAGAGCCTAAAGTAAATTATGATGAAGATAAGCTAAATAAACCGAAAAGGCAAACATTATTTAGCCATCTTAAAACCAATTTATTTATTATGTTTTTTAAGGAGCGTGCAGCTATGAACAACAAAACGAGATCCCCGATACAATTCAAAAGAATGCTTTCATTACTGATGACATTCTTCGTGTTGGCATTAAGCATTAGTGGCGTTAGTGGCATTAGCGGTTTTAGCACTACAGCATCCGCAGCGAGCAATGGATTCTATGTTAATGGAACATCCATCTATGATGCAAACGGCAACATATTTAAGATGCGTGGTTTGAACATACCGCATGCGTGGTTCAGTTCTTATACAGAAACATCTATTAAGGCGGCTGCATCTTTGGGAGCCAACACTGTGAGAGTTGTATTATCTGATGGTCAGATATACAGCAAAACCTCTTCCGGTGAGGTTGAGTATATAGTTAATCTTTGCAAGCAGAATAACCTGATTTGCATACTTGAGGTACATGATACAACCGGTAGTGACAGCACATCATATCTTAATAATGCTGTAAACTATTGGATCGAGCTTAAAAATCTTCTTAATTCCAACACTAAATATGTCATTCTTAACATTGCAAATGAATGGTATGGCTCGTGGAATGGAAGTGGATGGGCAGAAGGATATAAGTCAGCAATCAAGTCTTTGCGAAATGCCGGAATAAACAATATGCTGATGGTTGACTGCGCCGGCTGGGGACAGTATCCTGATTCGATCAAGTACAATGGCAAAGAAGTATTTAACGCAGATTCACAGAGAAATACGGTGTTTTCTATCCATATGTATGAATATGCAGGTGGGGATTCAACAACTGTAAAAACTAATATTGATAATGCGCTCTCTATCGGCGTTCCGGTCGTAATCGGTGAATTCGGAGCACAGCACACAAACGGCGATGTAGATGAGCAGACCATCCTGAACTATTGTGCGCAAAAGGGTGTCGGCTACCTTGGATGGTCATGGAAAGGAAATGGTTCGGGTCTTGAGTATCTTGATATTTCAAATACATGGGATGGATCCAGCCTGACAGATTGGGGCAATACCTTATTTTATGGTACAAATGGAATAAAGAGCACCGCTTCTGTTTGTTCCGTATATGGTACTTCATCTGGCAGTTCTTCCGGAAATGTTTATACCGATTCAAACGGAGCTGTGATAGGTCTTGACGGTACATATTACATTAAGAGCGTACACAGCGGCAAATACCTTGATGTTGCAGAAGGACGCTCTGCAAATGGTACAAATATTCAGCAGTATCAGTTTAATGGCAGCGATGCACAGAAATTCAAGCTTGTTGGTGATGGTAATGGATATTATTCTATCCTCACAGCTTGCTCGAATTACAACAGCGGTATTGACGTATATGCCGAAGGCACTTCCAACGGCACTAATATAATACAGTGGAAGCATAGCGGCGGAGATAATCAGAAATTCCAGATTGTCAAAATAGGCGATGCGTATGCTATCAAGACAAAGATCACAAGTTGCTATTCGTGCTTAGATGTGTATAACTGGAGCACGGCCAATGGCGGCAACATAGCTCAGTATGAATATGGGGGCGGTAATAACCAGCTTTGGTATCTTGAAGATGGTACTTCATCTGGCAGTTCTTCCGGAAATGTTTATACCGATTCAAACGGAGCTGTGATAGGTCTTGACGGTACATATTACATTAAGAGCGTACACAGCGGCAAATACCTTGATGTTGCAGAAGGACGCTCTGCAAATGGTACAAATATTCAGCAGTATCAGTTTAATGGCAGCGATGCACAGAAATTCAAGCTTGTTGGTGATGGTAATGGATATTATTCTATCCTCACAGCTTGCTCGAATTACAACAGCGGTATTGACGTATATGCCGAAGGCACTTCCAACGGCACTAATATAATACAGTGGAAGCATAGCGGCGGAGATAATCAGAAATTCCAGATTGTCAAAATAGGCGATGCGTATGCTATCAAGACAAAGATCACAAGTTGCTATTCGTGCTTAGATGTGTATAACTGGAGCACGGCCAATGGCGGCAACATAGCTCAGTATGAATATGGGGGCGGTAATAACCAGCTTTGGTATCTTGAAGCGTGTTGATTAACTTGTCGTAAGCTAAAATGCTATTAATTTTAAATAGTTTATTACAGGTTAAAAATCAAAACAACTGAAATGGTGTTTATTATATTCAGCAAAATCAAGCGAGGGTTTGACAGGGAAGGTAAAAGGGCGGTTGCGCTGTTGGCAACGATAACTTTGCTATGTAGTTTCACGGGATGTTCTAACGGTGAAACACCATCTCCAACGGACCGCAATATAACCTCGGTCGGTGTGTCGAATAGCGTAAATGAAACCGGATTTGACATTGATAGAGTTAGAAAAAGTATTGTCATTAAAGGACAAACGATTGAAATTCCCGTTAAACTTGGCGAAATACCAGAGGGTTGGAGCTACAAATTATATGACGAGAAGGACGTTTACCTTCGGGATAATCAGTTCTTGGCAACAATGTATTACAACGGAAATGAAATGTATATAGCCGCTTTGGAAAACTACAACAAAAATAAACCTGAAGAAAGTATCATCTATAATTTAACAATATATGAAAGCGATTGTTCGATTGATGGATTAGTTCCGTCTGAAACCACAAAGCAAGAAGTGGTTAAAAGATATGGCGAACCGCTCTCCGGAGTTGGTAATGAGCATTATTATTACTATGGCATAGTAAATGGCGAAAATAAAACCGGCGGTAGGCTTAATGATCATAGTATTGGCGTGAGGTTTACCGAAGATGATCTCATTAAATCGATCAGCATAACTTACGCAGATTTGAGTGTTAATTATTGATGAGAGAAAAATAATACAGCAAAAGAATTTTAGTGTGGACTTAGAAAAGGAACTTACGGATACATCTTCAGGATGGGGTCGATTGCTGTAAGGGACACATCGGACACTTTAAAGATAAAACGGTTTGCAGATGGCTGACTTGATTCAGCCGCCTGCAAACCGTTGTTTTTTATAGGCAATACCGCACAATTAACGGCTATCCCTTTGTCGCACGCTTGCTTGCATATTTCCCGTCATCTTGCACAAATTTCGCTTGACAGGCGCAAGCCTGTCTGCACTCAATTTATACAATCTGACGAAAAATCTGACTGCACAATCGCACGACAATAATTATGTGGTATTGCCTATATTTTAACCGTGAACATAAGCATATTGGTGTTTTGTTTATCTGTGATGTCGGTGCAGGATTCTGTAGCGGAGGCAGATACATTTTCAGCGGTTATCGAGCCTTTGTGGAGTTCGGCTATTGCCTGAGCTACCGATAAGCCTATGCCGTAGCCGCCGTTTTTCTGCGTTCTTGCGCTGTCGCCCCGGTAAAAGCGGTCGAACAGCTTTTCGGGGTGGTCAATAGGCTCGCAGGTGTTGGCGATGCTGAGCGTTATGTTCTTTTCGCTGCCGTAAAGCTCAGCCCTTATGACACCTCCGCTTTCGGTATATTTGACCGCATTGTCAAGCAGTACCGTCATAAGCTGTACTATACTGTCACGGTTGCCGCTGAGCCTTATGCCTTTTTTGATGTCCTGTTCAATCATTATGCCTTTGAGGGCGGCAGGCTCTATAAATGCGCCGACGGTATCTTCTGCCGCAGTGCTTATATCGAATTCGCACATCGGGAGCTTTGTTGAGCTTTCATCCATTTTGGCAAGCATCAGCAGATTCTGCATAAGTCCGTTGAGTCTGAGCGTCTGCGCACGGATATTCTTGCTCCACTTGTTTTCGCCGTTGTGAAGCTCCATTGCATCTGTATTGGCAAGGATAATGGCAAGCGGCGTCTTTATTTCGTGACCTGCGTTTGTGACAAACTGCTTTTGCTTTTCGATGCTTCGTGCAACAGGGGCGATAGTTTTGCGGGAAAGAAGAATTACGAGCAGCAGCATCATAAGCCAGCCGAATATTCCTGCACCGACCGATATAAACAGTACGGTAAAGAAGGAGCTTATCTGCATACCGTTGTCAAGCAGGATGATAACCTTTCCTTCTGCACGCTTAGTTTCGCTTATCCTGTACAGAAAGCCGCTGTATGTGCCTGTTCCCGAAGCGGTATTTTTAAGTGCTTCGGCAATAGCGGTCGCTTCTTCCTCGGTAAGCGAGGAGATATGAGTTACATCCGTCCTTATGATATTTCCGTTTTTGTCGATCGCAACGGCGGCGTAGCGTGCAGAATCCACTGCGTTTTTATCGTGTCTGCCAAAGCCGTTGTTCTTTTTATCGTCGGGCGGTTTAGTGCCGTTGTCCTGCGGCACAAACCCGGTATCATTCTGATTGCCGGATGCGTCGGTTATATTTTGCTTAGTGCCGTTTATGCTCTGCGGGGGCTGAGTATTGTCGGTTGTATCTGCATTCCACTTTGTTGAGGTTTCAAAGCTGTAGCAGAGCATTTCCATAAGCCTGTCGTTATCGCCACTGGTGGTGAGATAATTGAAAACGTTTATTCCGCCGATGAGCACGACAAGCAGAATTGTTACCGCCAGCATAGCGGATATGATAAACTTTTTCTGCAGCTGTTTTACCATCAGTCAGCATCCCCGATCTTTGCAAGAGTATAGCCAACACTGCGCTTGGCTCGGATTTCAATATCCGCACCGATAGCGGCAAGACGTTTTCTTACATAGGATATATATACCCATACTGCGCCACTCTCTGCATCGCTCTCATAGCCCCAGACCTTTACGAGAATATCCTCAGTGGAAAGATAGATGCCCTTGTTGAGCATAAGAAGCTCCATCAGCTTGTATTCTATCTTGGGCAGGACAATAGACTGCAACGGTCCTTTAAGCTCGCAGCTGCTGAGATTGAGCGACACATTGCCGAATGTCATTATATCGGGTGTGAACCTGTCTTTCCTGCGGAGCATTGCTCTGACACGGGAAAGAAGCTCGCCCATTACAAACGGCTTCGGAAGGTAATCGTCTGCACCCATATCAAGCCCCGCTATCCTGTCCTCTACCTCAGCCTTTGCGGTAAGCAGGAGAATGGGAGTGGTGTTCCCCTCGCTCCTTAGTGTTTTAAGTACCTCTAAGCCGCTCTTTTTCGGCATCATTATATCAAGAATTATCCCGTCATACTGTTCGGCTCTTGCATAATCAAGAGCGTCGGCACCGTCATAAACCGTGTCTACCGTATAATTATGATAGGTCAGAATGTCGGTTACAGCCTCAGCCATACTGACCTCATCTTCTGCAAACAGGAGCTTCATAATATCACCGTCCTTTATGATATTGATATTATAGTGCGGTTAGCTTAGAACAGCCTTAGAGCGTATAAGATTTTGTGTGAAATCTGATGTCGGATAATTTGCAAGGATTGATTTACGGGTTGCTGTCTTTGCCTTTTTTATAAGTTAATAAAGACAGAGCAAAAAACAAGAAACACGCTCCAAGACTACATACAGCGGCTACGATATGCCCCTTAAATAAGTTTATAACCATACAGATGAGAAGGAATGCTGAAAAAGCAAAACCGCAAATGGCGATGCATTTTTACATTTGTTGTCCCCTCGAGTAAGTTTTGTTTAAGGCTATACCGCATAATTATTGTCGTGCGATTGTTCAGTCAGATTTTTTGTCAGATTGTATAAATTGAGTGCGGGCAGGCTGGCGCCTGTCAAGCAAAATTTGCGCAAGATGGCGGAAAATATGCAAGCAAGCGTGCGGCAAAGGCGAAAGCCGTTAATTATGCGGTGTTGCCTTTAATAATCATTGATTATATTGTATCATAACAGGGCGTTTTTTTCAACAGATCAGCATTTACTTATATCCGGCGAACGTTGCCGGAACAATCAGGCATATACAAAAAAAGCTGCCGCAGTGCGACAGCTTTTAAAAGCATTAATTATTCTGCAGATGTTTCTGTGCTTGTTTCAGATGAAGACTCGGCTACTGAGGAATCAGCAGAAGAAGCGTCTGAAGATGTTACAGAAGAATCTGTCGATGAAGCATCGGAAGATGCCGATGAAGCTGATGAATCGTCACTTGTAACGGAAGATGTTACAGATGATGTTGCGGAGCTTGTTGTCGAAGAATTATTCGACTTGTTGAAGTTACCGCTGTACATAACGATGAAGTTAACAACGAGAGCCACAACAAAGAAAATCACTGCGGCAATCTTTGTAAGTCTGTTCAGCTTAGCCTCGTTTGAACGGCCTGAATTTCTCTGATAATAGTTGTCTGCACTACCGCCTGTGATCGTCTGCGACATACCCTGCTTTGTATCCTGCATAAGTACCACGAGTACTATGAAAACACAGGCAACAATCAGAACAATAGCACTGATTATTTCTAATATTCCCATTTATATGTCCTCCTTATAGGAATACGGGTATGTCCGAGATCTGTTTATCGTACAAACCCAAAATTATTCTAACACGCAAATGCTATTATAACATAAAAGGAAATGAAATGCAAGTGTTTTCGGGAATTATTTTAAAGCGGAAAGAGCTTTTTTTCCTATATCGTGGCGGTAATGTGCCTTTTCAAAGCTGATCGTATCCACTGCCTTATAAGCTGTGTCGAGTGCTTCCTTTAATGTATCGCCGTAAGCGGTAATACCGAGAACACGTCCTCCTGCCGTAAGGAACTTTCCGTCCTCCAGCTTTGTGCCTGCGTGGTAAACGAATGCACCCTCGCACTGACCGTTTTCGTCAAGTCCGCTTATCACCTTGCCTGTTTCGTACTTTTCCGGATAGCCGCCGCTTGCCATTACAACGCAGGCGCACGATTTATTGCTCCACTTTATATCAAGTGCATCGAGCTTTTCTTCCCAGACAGCTTCGATTATATCCATAATATCCGTTTCAAGCAAGGGGAGAACCACCTGCGTTTCGGGATCGCCGAAGCGGCAGTTGTATTCAATTACCTTTGCGCCGTTCGGGGTCAGCATAAGACCGAAGTAAAGGCAACCCTTGAACGGTCTGCCCTCAGCTGCCATAGCCTTTATAGTAGGCAGGAATATCTTTTCCATACATTCCTGCTGTTTATCGGGGGTGTAGAGTGGGTTTGGAGCAATCGTACCCATTCCGCCCGTGTTAAGACCCTCATCATTGTCATAAGCACGCTTATGATCCATAGAGCTTATCATAGGCTTTACTGTCTTGCCGTCTGTGAACGCAAGAACGGTTACCTCGGGGCCTGTCATAAATTCCTCGACAACTATTTCACTGCCGGATTTGCCGAATTTTCCGTCAAGGAGCATTGAACGTACTGCGTTTTCTGCTTCCTGCTCGTTCTTTGCGATTATAACGCCCTTGCCGAGTGCAAGACCGTCACACTTGATAACGGCAGGGAAGCTGTTCTGCTTTTTGATATATGCTATAGCCTCGTCTGCATCCGTGAAGGTTTCGTAAGCCGCAGTGGGAATATTGTACTTCTTCATCAGAGCCTTCGAGAAAACCTTACTGCCCTCAAGAATAGCGGCATTTGCTCTCGGTCCGAAGGTCTTGAAGCCCTCTGCGTTGAGCTTGTCCACCATACCCATAACCAGCGGATCGTCGGGGGCTACGAATACATAGTCGGGTCTGAGCTTCTTTGCAAGCTCGACACAGCCGTCAATATCGGTTGCCTTTACATTAAAGCACTCGGCATATTTCGAGATACCGCCGTTGCCGGGTGCGGCATACAGCTTGTCTACCTTCTTAGATTTTGCAAGGGCTGTTATTATGGCGTGTTCTCTGCCGCCTCCGCCTATTACAAGTACGTTCATGTTAAAAATACCTTTCTTTCTTTTGATTTATTCATTATTCGATGATAAGGCCAAGCAACTTTGCGAACATTGCCGCCTGCCACACATCGACCTTTGCGCCTTTAAGCTCCGCTCCCGTATCGGAAACGGTAAGACCTTCGATATTACAGGAGGTGAAGTCAAGCCCTGCGAGCTTTGTGCCGAAAAACACAGACCTTGCCAGCGTAACGTTTTTAAGCTCCGTTTGTTTTATCTCGCAAGAAGAAAACAGAGCGGAGGAGAAGTCGGTATCTGTCACAGCTACCGATTGCAGTTTTGAACGCTGAAAATCCGACAGCTCAAAGCTGCCGCCGTCAAAGCTGACATTTTTATAAAACGAGTATTTGAAAGCTGTTCCGACCGCTTTACAGGAGATGAACGAGCAGGCTTTGAAATAGCTTTCGGAAAAATCGCTGTTCGAAATATCGCAGCCCTTGAAAACGCTATCTATAAAAGTGCATCCGGAAAAATCGCAGGCTGTAAAGCGGCATCCGTGGAACAGGCAGTTTCTGAAACAGATGGCTGAAAAATCTGTTTCGGCACATATCAGCCTCGAAAAATCCGCCGCAATAAAATCCGATTCGTCATCACGCACTTTTGAAAGCTCGGCATCAATATCTGCTACCGTAAAAAGATTATCGGGCAGCTTCGGAGCGGTCAATGACGCAGATAATGACTTTGACTCTGCTGTCATGTGTTTAACGAATTGTCGAATGACATTGACCCGAGCGTGTATTCAAGCGCCTTTGTGACAGCTTTTTCGTTATCGTCAAGGTGCAGTGCTATCAATGTGTACACTTTATTGCCGTGGCGGGCAAAATATATGTGCTGTGTTGCGGCAACCGAAAAATCTCCGTCCGAAGATTTTACAGTTGCGTAAAATGCATCGGTGTTGCCTATTTTTATCATACTCTTGGTCGATGAATCAACATTATCACCGACGGCGTAATAGCTCATAAATTCCTCGCCGATCTCGGCTACCGATCTGCCTTTTGTATCTTCGTCCTCATCACTGCACATAGCAACGATATTAGATGTGACCTCGCCGTCATCGGAATAATGTACAAGATAAAGCTCGTTTTTATCTTCCTCATATTCACTGATGCCGGTATTGAAGTATACTCCGTCATCGTACATCAGAGAGAATTTGTTTACTTTATGTTTGACAAGACTTCCTACAGGGGTATACTTTGCAGGGGCAGGGGACGGTTTTTTTGTTTCGGACTTGTCTGTAGACGTGTTCGAGGTTTCGGGCTTTGCGGTCGTTGTTTCCGCTTTTGTTGTTTGCGTTGATGTTGCCGCAGTAGTTACTGCGGTGGTCTGAGGTGTCACTGTCTGGGGAACGGGGGTCGTTGACGATGTGGTCTGATTTTTTGGAGTGAAGTAAGGGGGGTTTTCAATCGTTTTGGAGCAACCGCACATTCCTGTAAGAATTGATGCGGCACAAATCAATAACAGTGCTTTTTTCATCGGTCGTTCCTTTCTTCCGCTTTTATCGGCGGATGTTGAAGAATATAGAACGGTGTGGACTGTATTGTGAAAAATTCTGCGCATGACGGCATGATATAACGGAAGAACAGCGTAGTATTTTTTGTCGTAACAGTAACAGTATAGCCTTTTTGCTTTGTAAACAAGGTCATAGGCTTGTAGGTCACGTTTTCTATGTCCGAGTACCTGAAAATATAGGTATGGCGTTTGCTTGCTATACGCATAAGACGTTCATCGGCGTAGTAGCTGTACTGCTGTTCGCCGCCTGCAACTATGAGTATATACCATATCGGCAGTATCGGCAGAATTACAGCGAGAGCAATTTTGATTATTATGATTGATGTGTTATTTGATGTTGCGCCTCCGTTAAATAATACGTTGAGAGTATACGGGGCAATCATCGCTTCGATTATACACGATATGATTATTTTCAAATGTGCAAACGCAGACAGTACCCGAAACGTACCGCTCTGCCTGAATTCAAATCTACCGTCAAGGATGTCTTTATCTGTGTAAGTAAAGTGCATAGTGATACCTTTATCGGAATTTAAAAATAACGGGCGGACGTGCCGCCCGTTTACTGAGCTTATCAGTGGTGGAAAAGTCTGATTCCCGTGAATGCCATTGCGATACCGTACTTGTTGCAGGTGTCGATAACATTATCGTCACGGATAGAGCCGCCGGGCTGTGCTATGTATTGTACACCGCTTCTGTGCGCTCTTTCAATGTTGTCACCGAAGGGGAAGAATGCATCTGAGCCAAGCGCTACGCCCTTCATTGTTGCAAGCCAAGCTTTCTTTTCTTCTGTCGTGAATACGGCGGGCTTTACCTTGAAGATGTTTTCCCATGCGCCGTCTGCGAGAACGTCCATATAATCTTCACCGATGTAAAGGTCGATAGCGTTATCTCTGTCGGCACGTCTTATGTTATCTACAAACTGTAAGCCCATAACCTGAGGCGACTGTCTTAAGTACCAGTTGTCAGCCTTTGTACCTGCAAGGCGTGTGCAGTGGATTCTTGACTGCTGACCTGCACCGATACCGATAGCCTGACCGCCGCAAGTGTAAGCTACGGAGTTTGACTGAGTGTACTTTAATGTAATCATTGCTATTGCAAGATCAATCTTTGCGCTCTCGGGTATATTCTTATTCTCGGTCACAATGTTTGAGAACAGCTTATCGTCAATAACCAGCTCGTTTCTGCCCTGCTCGAAAGTAACGCCGAAAACCTGCTTACGCTCGATAGGCTCAGGAACGTACTCGGGGTCGATCTTGATTATATTGTAGTTGCCCTTTTTCTTTGACTTGAGAATTTCAAGCGCTTCGGGATCGTAATCGGGAGCGATAACACCGTCGGAAACTTCACGCTGTATTATCTTTGCCGTTGAAACATCACACTTGTCCGACAGAGCGATGAAATCGCCGTATGATGACATTCTGTCAGCGCCTCTTGCTCTTGCATAAGCGCAGGCAAGGGGTGACAGCTCGCCGAGATCGTCTACCCAGTATATCTTTTTGAGTGTGTCTGTGAGGGGAAGTCCTACAGCGGCACCTGCGGGTGAAACGTGCTTGAATGATGTTGCGGAGGGAAGGCCCGTAGCCTTCTTAAGCTCGCTTACCAGCTGCCAGCCGTTGAAGGCATCCATAAAGTTTATATAACCGGGCTTGCCGTTAAGCACTTCGATAGGAAGTGAATTGCCGTTTTCCATGAATATTCTTGACGGCTTCTGATTGGGGTTGCAGCCGTACTTTAACTGAAGTTCGTTCATTGTAGTAAAGTTCCTTTCGCTTACTTGTTTTTATTGATTATGCGTGATTCGTACTTGCCTGTGGCAATGTCGATATAACGTGTAAAGAGTGAAACCTTGTTGTCTGCATTGAGGTTTTCCCATACCATTGATGTGAACGTGTCTATATCCGTATCGGGAATAACCACCGTTTTAGGCTCGCCTTCGTAGCTTGGCAGGGGATTGCCGTCACACTTGTAGGTGTGAATGAATTTGCCCTTGCCGTTTAAAGGATTGCTGTAAGCGTAGGTGTATCTCTGACATGATGAGCCGTCGCCGTCTGCGCTCTTTAAGATAGACATTGCAAAATTCATATCGCCGTTGTCAAGGTGGACTATACCGGAAATTCTCGGTGTGTAGTTTGGCTTGTCATCTTCAAATTCTCTTGTTCTGAGAGCCTGCTCGAATGTCATCTGCTTGTCCATAAGCTCATAGATAGTGTCGGTCTGGTCGCCGTTAGTAACTATCGTCTTGTTGCCGAGAACTCTTACGGGTGCATAAATGATGAGGTGGGGATCTTCCATCTTGCTTTCATCGAAAGCCTGTGTTCTGATACCCTCGCCGTCCTCTACAAAAATTCTGTTACGGCTGTTTTCGCTTCTGCCCATAATAAAGTAGGCGATTACCGCTTTTGTGCCGTCTGCGGATTTTCCTATCACGATGCCTCTGCCGTGATAAGCAAGAGAGTTAAGCTCTTTTTCAAGTGTTAAAACTTCCATATAGCCTCCTGTTGCGGTTTTGCGTGGAACACGCAGTTTTCTGAATATAACTTGTTATAACGTCCTCAAAATCCCGTTTAGTCGGGAGAATGCGGACATAAGGTTCAATCGTTGATAACGGTTATGCCGTCTTTTACGGTTATCTTTCCCTCGCAGAAAAGACGTGCGGCACGGGGGAGAATCTTCCACTCAGCCTGCTCCATAACACGTTTCTGAAGAATTTCGGGGGTGTCGCCGTTTCTGACTTCAACTGCCTTTTGCAGAATGATAGGTCCTGCGTCACATTCCGCTGTTACAAAATGAACGGTAGCGCCTGTTACCTTTACGCCCTTTTTAAGCGCTTCCTCGTGAACGTGAAGTCCGTAGTAGCCCTTTCCGCAGAAAGAGGGGATAAGGGCGGGGTGAACGTTTATCATCTTATACCTGAACGCATCGCATACCTGCTCGTCAAGTATTGTCATAAAGCCTGCGTAGATAACAAGGTCAGCCTGCTCTTCCTTTAAAGCGTCAGCCATAGCCTTGCTGTAAGCGGCAACATCGGCATAGTCACGTCTTGCGAGAACTCTTGTCTTTATGCCGTTATTTGCTGCTCTTGTCAGTGCGTAGGCATCGGGCTTTGACGCAATAACGCAGGTGATTTTACCTCCACCGAGTCCCTCGGACTTTTCAGCGTCGATAAGCGCCTGCAGGTTAGTTCCTCCGCCCGATACAAGTACAACGATATTTTTCATATTACTCAATTATGATGCCCTCGTCACCCTTGATTATTTCACCGATGCAGTAGCTTTCAACGCCTGCGTTTCTGAGTATCTGTACAGCTTCATCGGCATCGTCCTTGTCAACTACAACGGTCATACCGATACCCATATTGAAAGTATTGTACATATCGTGTTCGGAGATGTTTCCGACTTCCTGTAAGTGCTTGAAGATATAAGGCACTTCGTAGCTGTGCTTTGTAATCTTTGCTGTGAAGCCGTCGGGGAGTGAACGGGGAACGTTCTCGTTGAAGCCGCCGCCTGTGATATGCGAGATAGCCTTTACGTTCTTCTTTGAGATAAGCTCCAAAATAGGCTTTACATATATCTTTGTAGGTGTAAGGAGTGTTTCACCGAGAGTTTTTCCTGTGGGGAGGACTTCATCGAGAACTTCCTTGCTGTTTATGTTGAACACCTTTCTTACAAGAGAGAAGCCGTTTGAATGAACGCCTGTGGAAGCAAGGCCGATTATGATGTCGCCTTCCTTTACGGTGCTGTTGTCGATTATCTTCGACTTGTCAACGACACCGGTTGAATAGCCTGCAATGTCATATTCGTCTTCGGGCATCATTCCGGGATGCTCAGCGGTTTCGCCGCCTATAAGCGCACAGCCTGACTGTACACAGCCGTCAGCAACACCCTTTACTATAGCGGCTACCTTTTCTGGTACGTTCTTGCCTATAGCAATATAGTCAAGGAAATAAAGAGGCTTTGCACCGCAGCAGATTATGTCGTTTACGCACATAGCGACCGCATCTATACCGATCGTATCGTGCTTATCCATCAGCATTGCGAGCTTGAGCTTTGTGCCGACACCGTCTGTACCCGAAACGAGTACGGGTTCTTTCATATCTGCAATATCAAGTTGGAACAGACCGCCGAATCCGCCTATGCCTGTAAGTACACCGGGGATATTGGTGCGTTCAACGTCCTTTTTCATCAGACGAACACCTTCGTAGCCTGCGGTAACGTCAACGCCTGCTGCTTTATAGCTTTCTGAAAAACTGTTCTTCATAATAATAATTCCTTCCGTTTGGGGACTGATGTCCTTATGTGGTGGTTTTTTCTTTGCTTTCGCTGATTTTCCTGTCGAATTTATCCTTGTGCATTTCCGTGGGAATATTCGTGGGGTATTCTCCGCTGAAACAAGCGGTGCAATAACCGCATTCACAACCGTTTGCGTGTACCGCAAGCTTCTTTGCGTTTTCCACACTCAGATAGCCGAGCGAATCTGTGCCTATTATGTCGCTGATCTCTTTTATCGAATGATGACAAGCGATAAGGTGTTCTCTCGAATCTATGTCGGTACCGTAGTAGCAGGGATTGAGGAACGGGGGAGCGGATACTCTCATATGAACCTCGGTGGCTCCCGCATCACGCAGTAATTTTACAATTCTGCCGCTTGTGGTGCCTCTTACTATAGAATCATCTATAAGAACGACACGTTTGCCTTTTACGACACTGGCAACAGCGTTCAGCTTTATACGCACCTTGTCTTCTCTTGACGATTGACCGGGCGAAATAAAGGTTCTGCCGATGTATTTGTTCTTGATGAAGCCGATGCCGTAGGGAATACCCGACTGGTGAGAATAGCCTATGGCGGCATCTATACCGGAATCGGGAACGCCGATTACTATATCCGCCTGCACGGGATGCTCAAGCGCTAAGAATGCGCCTGCACGAAGTCTTGCCTCGTGAACCGATGCACCCTCTATGACCGAGTCGGGACGTGCAAAGTAGATATATTCAAAAACGCACAAAGTATGCGGGCGCTTGCCGCAATGATCTTTTATTGAGCGTACTCCGTTTTCATCGAATACAACAATCTCGCCTGGGAGCAAATCTCTTACAAACTTAGCACCGACCGAGTCAAGAGCGCAGCTTTCGGAGGCAACTATATATGTTCCCTCGTTTGTTATGCCATAGCAGAGCGGTCTGAAACCGTTCTCGTCACGGGCGGCAATCAGCTTTGCAGGCGACATGATAACGAGCGAATATGCGCCGTTTATCTTATTCATCGCACGGTTGAGAGCCTCCTCTATTGAGGGAGCTTCAAGCCGTTCCTTTGTTACAAGGTAACTTATAACTTCTGTGTCGCTTGTCGTATGGAAGATAGAGCCTTGTTTTTCAAGCTCGTGACGTAACTCGTAAGTGTTTACAAGGTTTCCGTTATGGGCGAGAGCCATTCTTCCTTTATAATGATTTACCAGAATAGGCTGGGCATTAAGACGTGCATTTGCTCCTGTCGTGCCGTAACGCACATGACCTACCGCCATATTGCCCTGTCCGAGTCCGTCAAGACGCTCAGGAGTGAACACATCGTTCACAAGGCCGGTGTCCTTGTAGGAGTTGAAAACGCCGTCATCGTTCACAACGATGCCGCAGCTTTCCTGTCCTCTGTGCTGTAATGCGAATAATCCGTAATATGTTGTTGCGGCAACGTTGGTCTTTTCTTTTGCAAAAACGCCGAACACGCCGCATTCTTCATGCAAACCGCTTGTCAATGGAGTCATTCCTTTCCGTTCCAGCAATAAGTGCAAAGCTCACACTGTGGCTTGCCTATTGCCCGTACAGTTCCGTCAAGCGACTGGAATTCAAGCGATGTCAGCTTTAGTCTGCGGCATATTTCGTCACGCAGTTTCTTTCCACGCTCTGTGTTGGTGTCACTGTACTCGTCGATAAATCTGATACCATCTGCACCCTCGGCCTCATCAATTATCTGTCTTGCAATCAGCTCCATCTCCGATGTGCTGCGGGAGAAGTTTAGATACTTACAACCGTACATTATCGGAGGACAGGCGCTACGCATGTGTACTTCCTTAGCACCGTTCTCATAAAGGAACTCTACTGTTTCTCTCATCTGAGTTCCTCTTACTATGCTGTCGTCAACGAACAGCAGTTTTTTACCCTCAATAAGCTCGTGGACCGGAATCAGCTTCATTTTAGCTACCTGATTTCTCATTGTCTGGTTGGTAGGCATAAAGCTTCTGGGCCATGTGGGAGTATACTTGATAAAAGGACGTGCGAACGGGATACCGCTCCTGTTTGCGTAGCCTATTGCGTGAGGTACGCCCGAATCCGGAATACCGCATACATAGTCAACGTCGGGCAGCTTGCCGTTTTTTATATCGTTCTCCGCCATAATCTCGCCGTTGCGTGTACGCATCGTTTCAACGGTCACACCCTCATATACCGCATTCGGATAGCCGTAATATGTCCACATGAACGAGCATATATGCATTTTGCTTTCATCGCCGTCGCTCAGCACTTCACAGCCGTCCGCAGTTATCATATCTATTTCGCCGGGACGAAGCTCTTTATATGTGCTGTAGCCGAGCTTCTGGAATGCGAATGATTCAAGGGATACGCAGTATCCGTCGCTCCTTTTTCCTACAATGATAGGAAGTCTGCCGTACTGATCCCTTGCGGCGATAATTCCGTCCTTTGTAAGAATGATAAGGGACATTGTACCGTCAATCTTGCTTTGAGCATATCGTATGCCTTCTGTAAAGTTGTCCTTCTGTGCGATAAGCGCACCGATGAGCGAGCCGGAGTTTATACTGCCGCTGCTCATTGTTTCAAAGTTTGCACAGCCGCTCTCGAGCAGTTCGGTTGAAAGCTGTTCGGCATTTCTGATTATGCCGACACTGCATATCGAATAAATACCGAGCTTTGAACGCACCAGCAGGGGCTGAGGGTCGGTATCGCTGATACAGCCGATACACAGCTTTCCCCTCATATCCGTAGCGTCCTGTTCAAACTTTGTTCTGAACGGTGAGTTTTCAATACTGTGGATAGCACGCTGAAAGCCTCTGTCGGGGCTGTATGCGGTCATACCGCCTCTGCGTGTTCCGAGGTGGGAGTGATAGTCTGTTCCGAAGAAAACATCGGTTATGCAGTCGTTGTTTGACGCCGCACCGAAAAATCCACCCATATATTATCCTGCCTTTTCCTGTTAGATTCTTTTCAATTGTTGTGATTATTTGCCCATAAGACGCTTCATTATTTCAGCGTAAGCGTCCTCAACACCGCCCATATCACGACGGAAACGATCCTTGTCGAGCTTCTCGTGAGTTGTGCTGTCCCAGAAACGACAGGTGTCGGGAGAAATCTCGTCGGCAAGAATTATTGTGCCGTCTGAGGTCTTACCGAATTCAATCTTGAAGTCGATAAGGTCGATGTTGAGCTTCTTGAAGAAGTCGAGCATAAATTCATTTACCTTGAAAGCGTACTTTGAGATAAGGTCGATTTCTTCCTTTGTTGCAAGACCGAGTGCAAGCGCATAGTAGTCGTTGATGAAAGGATCGCCCAGATCGTCATTCTTGTAGCTGAATTCAAGCGTGGGGCAGAGGAGCTTTGTACCTTCCTCGATTCCGAGCTTCTTTGAGAAACTGCCTGCGGCTACGTTTCTTACGATTACTTCGAGGGGAACGATAGAAACCTTTTTAACGAGTGTTTCTCTGTCGTTCAGCTCTTTAACAAGGTGAGTGGGAACACCTGCTTTTTCAAGCAGACCGAACATATAGTTCGTCATTTTGTTGTTGATAACGCCCTTACCTGAGATAGTGCCTTTCTTGAGGCCGTTGAATGCTGTTGCATCATCCTTGTAGGATACGATAACAAGGTTGGGATCATCAGTTGCGAATACCTTCTTTGCCTTTCCTTCGTAAAGCTGTTCTTTCTTTTCCATTTTGTTTATCCTTTCTTCAGCGGCTGTGCCGTATTTATTGATTACATTATATATAGTACACCGATCAAAGCTCGGCAAGTACCTGCTCCATTTTTTTGTCAGCCTCAAGAACCTTTGCGGTCTGTGCTGCACGGTATGCCTTCATCTTTTCCATAAGAGCATCGTCTGATACCGCAAGGATCTGTACGGCGAGGAATGCCGCATTTGCCGCACCGTCAATAGCTACTGTAGCAACGGGAACTCCGGCGGGCATCTGTACTGTAGACAGAAGTGCATCTATGCCCTCAAGTGCACTTGCTTTTATCGGGATGCCGATAACCGGCAGGGGTGTCTGACCTGCGATAGCTCCGGCAAGGTGAGCGGCTTTGCCTGCGGCGGCAATGATAACGCCTGTGCCGTTCTTCTCGGCATTTCTTGCAAACTCGGAAACCTCTGCGGCACAACGGTGAGCGGAGAGAACACGAAGCTCTGTAGGAACTCCGAAGTCCTTAAGCACCTGAGCCGCTTTTTTTACGATAGGCAGATCGGAATCGCTGCCCATTACTATGGCTACTTTTTTCATTTACGAACATCCTTTCAGAAAATAAATAAAGCTGTGTAATCCAATTGCACAGCTTAAAAAATACACTTATTCTTATAATACGGCGTAGAAAAAGACATATATGAAAATTTACCGAGGCTTATCAAAGCTGTTGTAAGCTGTATTTTATTCATAGATCTCATGCTTTCCCTCCGTACTTGTTACTATATCATTTTACCTTATTTTAATAACAAATTCAAGTGCTAAAGCAGAAAATCTCTTAAATTGTGCTTTTTCAACAATAGTGGCGCTTTGTTTTTGTGCTATATGTACATTAATTACTTTACAAACTTTCTGTGAGCTAAATTAGCATAAAATCGTTTACACGACGTTTCAATTGAAGAATTTCCGATTACAGAGCGGAAAATAGAGAAAATCAGTAATCAAGTTGCGACCGAATTGTTACAAAAATGTAACAGATTTTTGTGCATGATGACGGAAAAGTGCCAAAAAAACATTTTTTGTAATCGTTTACGGTAAAAAAACACAACTACGGGCTTAAAATGCTTGCAAATTTGTGAAATCTGTGATATGATTATGTCAACGAGGAAAAAGTGAACAAAACTTTTGACAAGCTACAGGTCTTTTTAGTGAATTATCCATTGTTACATATACGGCAGTATATACCGTTATGTCACAGGAGCTTCAACCGGAAGCCTGTTCTTACCGGGGATTGTTTACGGCTCCTCTTTAATGAGGCCGCAAGGTCAGGCAGTGAAAGCGATAGCTATTCACAACAATGAATACTTCTGGAGGAATTACCAATGAAGAAAAGAATTTTAGCAGCTGTATTAGCATCTGCATCAATTCTGGGCGCAGTAGCAGGCTGCTCAAGCAACGCTACAAGCTCAGCAGGATCTTCTACAACAGATTCGAGCAAGACTGAAAACTCAAGCAAGACTGAAGATTCGAGCAAGACTGATGATTCAAGCAACGCAGGAACTTCCGATAAGTTCACACTTAAGGAAGGCGAAGGCAAGACTCTTAACATCGCTGTATGGAACGAAGAGTTCAAGAACTACTTTGACAAGTACATAAAGGCTAAGATGCCCGAGGGCGTTACAGTTAATTTCAAGATCACTGAAAACAAGAACAATGCTTATCAGAACAAGCTTGATGAAGACCTTCCCAAGAACGAAGCTGCATCTGCTGACGACAAGATCGATATGTTCTTATTCGAAGCTGACTACGCTCTCAAGTATGTTAACTCAGAGTACACACTTGATGTTAAGTCACTCGGTCTTACTGACGAAGATCTTTCAGGTATGTATCAGTATACAAAGGACGTTGCCACAACTCAGGATGGTTCAAAGGTACTGAAGGGTGTTTCATGGCAGGCAACTCCCGGTCTGTATGCTTACAGACGTTCAATTGCTAAGGACGTTCTCGGCACAGATGATCCCGCGAAGGTACAGGAAGCTCTCGCTGACTGGACAAAGTTTGACGAAGTAGCTGCTAAGGCTGCTGACAAGGGTTACAAGATGCTCTCAGGTTATGATGATGCATACAGAACCTTCTCAAACAACGTTTCTGCTCCTTGGGTAAACGACAACAAGGAAATCATCGTTGATGATAACATCATGAAGTGGGTTGACCAGACTAAGACATACACAGACAAGGGTTACAACAACAAGACTTCTCTTTGGTCTGATGCTTGGGCTGCTGACCAGGGTCCCGACGGTAAGGTATTTGGCTTCTTCTACTCAACATGGGGCATCAACTTCACTCTTGCAGGTAACTCACTTGCAGTTAAGGAAAAAGACGGCGGTAAGCTCGAAGTAGGCAACGGCGGTTACGGTGACTGGGCAGTTTGCTACGGTCCTCAGGCTTACTTCTGGGGCGGTACTTGGATGGCAGCTGCAAAGGGCACAGACAACGCTGCATTAGTTGGCGACGTTCTGAAGGCATTCTGCTGCGACAAGGACTTCGGCGTTCAGTTCACAAAGGATACACAGGACTACTACAACAACGAAGCTGCAATGAAGGAACTCGCTTCTTCTGACTTCAAGTCAGCCTTCTTAGGCGGTCAGAACCACATCGCACTGTTCGTTGAAACAGCTCCCAAGATCGACATGAGCAAGATTTCTGTCTACGACCAGGGTCTTAACGAGACATTCCAGGCTAAGTTCAAGGAATACTTCGACGGTACTGTTGATAAGGATACAGCACTCAAGAACTTCTATGAGGCTGCTATTGTTAAGTATCCTGAGCTCAAGAAGCCCGCTAACGCATAATAAAGGCTTTGTGGCTTAAACAATATTGACCTTCATCTTGACTGCGGGTTCTGTGAATTCGCAGTCAAGTATGTTAATGGGGCGAATTACGGATGTTTCCGCCTTATTAACATACTTGACTGCTCAAGATGGAGAATATACCGAGATTTTTATAAGGAGTGTTTTTATGGCTCAGGCAGCTAACGCAGGAAGTGCGCCGGTAAAAGCCAGAAAAGGACAAATCGGGAAATATAAAAAATGGGGCTACATATTTATGCTCCCGTTCATATTAGTTTTCCTTGTTTTCCAGGCTTGGCCGCTTATTCAGACTTTCTATTACAGTATGTTCAAATACTTCAAGTCGGGTCTTAGTTGGATAGGACCGGAGTTTGTCGGATTTGATAACTTTGTGGCAATTTTTGATATGAGTTCAGGTAACAATATACTTGCACTCACATGGAATACGCTTATCATGTGGGTACTGGGATTTGTTCCGCAGATAATCATTTCATTACTTTTTGCTTACTGGTTTACTAATGTAAGACTTCGTTTAAGATGTCTTGGATTCTTCAAAACTGTAATGTATATGCCTAACCTTATCATGGCATCTGCATTTGCAATGCTGATATTCTCAATATTCTCCGATATCGGACCTATCAACGAGCTTATCAAGCACACTACCGGCGGCGAGGCTTTCAGATTTCTCAGCTATACGGGCAGTACGATGGGACTTGTAGCGTTCATGAACTTCATTATGTGGTTCGGTAACACGACAATTCTGCTGATGGCGGCAATGATGGGTATCAACGAATCTGTTATTGAGGCTGCTGAAATCGACGGTGCAAGTAGCTCACAGATATTCTGGAAGATAACTCTTCCTCTTATCAGACCTATACTCGTATACGTTATGATCACTTCGCTGATCGGCGGTCTTCAGATGTTCGATGTACCGCAGATCCTTACCGGCGGTCAGGGAGGCCCGAATAACACTACCAAGACGCTTATCATGTATTTGAACGAACAGATCGGTACATCTAAGAACTATGGTATGGCAGGTGCGCTTTCAGTAATTATATTCATTGTATGTGCGGCACTCAGCCTGGTTGTTTACTACTTCTTTGCTGCTGACAGAAGCAACAAGAAGTCTAAAAAAGGAGGTAAGTAAGTATCATGGCAAAAAAGGAAAAGGTACTTGAACATACCTCAGCACTTCAGCAGAACAGAACAGATCCGGATATGAAGGTAAAGCCTACGCTTATTATTCACAGAATAATCTGTTATATCGTTCTTGTCTTCTTCTCAATCCTGTGTTTGTTCTTCTTCTACATCCTGCTTGTTAACGCAAGCCGTTCACATTACGATATTATGTCCGGCTTCTCGTTCCTGCCGGGAAATCAATTTATCAATAACTTCCAGAGTGCGATTTCAAACTCAACGATACCTGTAGTAAACGGTGTTATCAACAGCTTGATTATCGCAGCGTGTACAGCGTTATTGTCGATTTATTTCTCGGCAATGACCGCATATGCAATTCATGTATATGACTTCAAAGGTAAGAAATTTATCTTTAACTTCATATTACTTATCATGACGATTCCTACACAGGTTTCTGCGCTCGGTTTCTTCAGTATGTGTACCGATTGGGGACTCAGAGATACATATATTCCTCTTATAGTTCCTGCTATTGCGGCTCCTGCAGTGTTCTTCTTCATGATTCAGTACATGAAAAGCTCGCTTCCTATTGATATTATCGAGGCGGCAAGAATAGACGGTTCGGGCGAATTCAGAACATTCAACACGATCGTTCTTCCTATGCTGAAGCCTGCTCTTGCAGTACAGGCAATATTCAGCTTCGTTGCATCATGGAACAACTACTTCCTTCCTTCGTTGATCATTGATACATCAACAAAGAAGACAATGCCTATCATGATTGCACAGCTTCGTTCAGCAGACTTCTTAAAGTTTGATATGGGTCAGGTTTATATGTTCATTTTCATAGCAATCATACCTGTTATCATCGTTTATTTCTGCTTATCGAAATTCATCATCGCCGGTGTTTCACTCGGTGGTGTAAAGGAATAAGACAATTTTGGGTTAATATATTTTATACAGAAACGGCATCGGAAATTTTCCGGTGCCGTTTTGCCGTATATAATGCCGTGACAGCAGTGCGGTATTTGCTTTACAGTGAATCGACTAAGAGAGAAGCATAAGAAAATCCCCTGTTAATCGCTTAACAGGGGATCAGAGTTTATTCGGTTATGGATTAGCCAAGTCTTGCTTCGAGATCAGCGAGTTCCTGCTTTAAACCGTCGGGGAGCTTGTCACCGAACTGCTTGTAGAATTCCTTCATCTCTTCTACTTCCTTCTTCCAGAGGTCTCTGTCAACTGCGAGCAGCTTGTCTTCAACTTCTGATGTAACCTCATCCTCGATACCCTTGAGGTTGATGTCACCCTTCTTAGGAAGGTAGCCGATAGGAGTCTTTTCAGCGTCAATTGTGCCTTCGCATCTCTTGATGATCCAGTCGAGAACTCTCATGTTGTCGCCGAAACCGGGCCACATAAAGTTGCCGTTCTCATCCTGCTTGAACCAGTTAACGTTGAATATCTTAGGAGCCTTGTCACCGAGCTTCTTGCCCATATCAAGCCAGTGTGCCCAGTAATCAGCCATGTGGTAGCCGCAGAAGGGCTTCATAGCCATAGGATCGTGACGGAGTACGCCTACTGCACCTGTAGCAGCTGCTGTTGTTTCAGAAGAAACTGCAGAGCCTACATATGTGCCGTGCTGCCAGCTGAATGACTGGTAAACCAGAGGAGTTGTAGCTGCACGTCTGCCGCCGAAGATGATAGCTGAGATCGGAACACCCTGGGGGTTGTTGAACTCAGGTGAAATGCAGGGGCAGTTCTGAGCGGGAGCTGTGAAACGTGAGTTAGGATGAGCGAGCTTGTTGCCTGCTGCTGTGTATTCCTTACCGTTTACCTTGTTGCCCTTCCAGTCTGTTGCATTCTCGGGAGGATTCTTGTCAAGACCTTCCCACCAAGCTGTCATATCATCATTGTTGATAGCAACGTTTGTGAAGATTGTGTTCTTTCTTGTAGATGCAAGTGCGTTGTAGTTGCTCTTTGCGTTTGTACCGGGAGCAACGCCGAAGAAGCCGTTCTCGGGGTTGATAGCGTAAAGTCTGCCATCGGGACCCTGCTTCATCCAAGCAATATCGTCACCTACTGTGAATACTTCATAGCCTGCCTTCTTGTATCCCTCGGGAGGAATAAGCATAGCGAGGTTTGTTTTACCGCAAGCTGAGGGGAATGCTGCTGTGATATACTTGATGTCGCCATCGGGCTTCTTAACGCCGAGGATAAGCATATGTTCAGCCATCCAGCCTTCCTTCCAACCCTGGTAAGAAGCGATACGGAGTGCGAAGCACTTCTTGCCGAGCAGTACGTTACCGCCGTAAGCTGAGTTGATAGACCAGATTGTGTTGTCTTCGGGGAACTGAACGATGTATCTCTTTTCGGGATCAACATCAGCCTTTGAGTGAAGGCATCTTACGAAGTCGTTGGAGTCATCGGGCAGGTTCTTGAAAGCCTGTGCACCCATTCTTGTCATAATGTCCATGTTGAGTACAACATAGATAGAGTCTGTCAGTTCAACACCAACCTTAGCGATAGGTGAGCCGATAGGTCCCATTGAGTAGGGGATAACGTACATTGTACGACCCTTCATAACGCCGTCGTAGAGCTTTGTCAGCTTAGCGTACATTTCCTTAGGATCCATCCAGTTGTTTGTAGGACCTGCATTCTCCTTCTCTCTTGAGCAGATGAATGTTCTGTCTTCTACACGGGCAACGTCGTTTTCAGCTGTTCTGTGATATAAGCAGCCGGGGAGCTTTTCCTGGTTGAGCTCAATCATCTCGCCTGTTGCGATAGCCTCGTCACGAAGCGCCTTGAGCTGCTCCTCGCTGCCATCGATCCATACAACCTTGTCGGGCTGTGTGAGGGCTTTCATTTCTTCAACCCACTTTAAAACATTCTGATTCTTTGTCATAACCGATTGTTCTCCTTTTCTTTATTTTATCAGCTTATGCTGATGAAAGTCATTCGGTAGGGAATTACCGATACGGTTCATCGTACCTTGTTCCCCTTTTACTATTATAAACTATTTTTTGCAATAGGTCAATAGCAAAATTGCAAAAACGGCAAAAAAATTGCACAAAGTAAGCGTTATATAACCGTCTTTATTTTACAGCATCTAAAACTCCCGAATCCGGCTGTATAAAACAAAGTAAGTATAGTCAACGCACACTTTGTGCTTTTTATTTTACTATTTTAATATCTACTGATTTTAAAGGAATTAAATGTCAGCTTTGACTTCCTTGCGAAGCAGTATTATCGCAAGAAGGTTCGGTATTGCCATAAGGCCGTTGAAAAGATCGGATACGTCCCATACGACTGTCGCCTGAATCACTGCTCCCACGAAAGCGGTAACAATGAAAATTGCAAGATATACGCCTACCCACTTCTTTGTGAAAAGGTAAACGAAACAGCTTCTGCCGTATATCCACCAGCCTGTAACGGTTGTTATCGCAAAGATGAATGTTGCGATACTGAGGAATGCACCGGCAAAATCACCGAGTCCGTCCTGGAATGCTATCAGCGCCATATCAAAACCAACGCTTGATTTCTGATCTGCACCGCTTGAAAGAATGCAGAGTGCTGTCATAGTGCAGATAATGATAGTATCAATGAAAACCGAAAGCATTGCCCACATACCTTGCGTATGGTGCTTGTCGGCGCTTGAGTTTGCATTAATCATTACTGAGGAGCCGAGACCGGCTTCGTTTGAGAATACGCCACGTTTTACGCCCCACTTCATAGCCTCGAGCATTACAACACCGACAGTTCCTCCGCCTACAGCCTTGAATGAAAAAGCTTCTGTGAAAATGCGTGCGAATACAGAAGGAACATTTTCAATGTTCATTATAATTACAGCAAAACAGCCGAGCAGATAACCGCCTGCGGCTATCGGAATTACCCACGATGTAACTTTACTGAGGCGGTGTATGCCTCCGGGCGCTATTGCGGCAATTACTGCGGCACAAAGAATTCCCGATACCCACAGAGGCACTCCAAGACAGTTCTGAAGTGCCATTGAAGCCGAATTCACCTGTGCCATATTGCCTATGCCGAAGCTGGCACCTATACAGCAGACAGCGAACATTCCCGCAAAGAACGCACCGAGCTTTTTGCCGCCGAACGCTTTTTTTATGTAAGCAAAAGGTACGCCGCCCGTAAGACCGTCCGATTGCACGGTTCTGTATTTTGCACCGAGATAGTTTTCGGCAAAACTGGTAGCCATACCGAGAAGTGCGGAGATCCACATCCAGAATATTGCACCTGCACCGCCAAAAGCAATAGCGCTTCCTATTGCGATAATATTTCCTGTTCCTACTGTTGCACCGAGTGCGGCGGTAAGGGTTCTGAAAGGCGAAACCTTCTTTCCGTCAGCCTCAGGCTGTTTTGTAAGGAGTGTACGCTTTATTATAGTAGGGAAGTGCAGTACCTGCAAGCATCTGGTTCTTATTGTGAAGATAATTCCCGAACCTGCAAATAGTATAAGCACCGGTATGCCCCATACTATATTTTCGTTTATCCACTCTAATATTTCCATACTGACTTGTTCCTTTTCATCAAGCACAGACGTGGGAGCCTGTACGTTTTATATATTGATTGTATTCCCGAATATCGCCGATTATGACGGGGAAGCTTCACATCACGATATAATCTTGGCATTTCAGGGTGATTTCCGATTAAAAATAGTATATAAAAAAAGTAAAATCTGATAAAATTTTGAATAGTTACTGCTTGTTAATAATTAAAAGCAAAAGTATACAAGTCGAAAAATAACCCCTCCGGTTTTCCCGGAGGGGCGTAAAAACCTATTCTATTCCGACTATTCAAAATTTTTGGGCTTTTAGATTATTTTGTGCGGATTATTCGCCGCAGTATTCCTTCTTGTAGTATTCAACAAGGCCTACGAGATCCTCGTAACGCTTCTTGGAGTTAGCAACAGCCTTATCGAACAGTACGTTAGCTCTTTCGGGGTTAGCACGCATAAGAGAGTTGTAACGAACTTCTCTCATCATGAATTCCTTGTAATCGCCTGTAGGAGCCTTGCTGTCGAGAGTGAACGGATTTGTTCCTGCAGGAGCAGCGGGGTTGAATCTGAACAGATGCCAGTAACCTGCCTGTACAGCTTCCTTTTCTACCTTCTGAGCGATTGTAAGGCCGCCCTTGATACCGTGGTTGATACAAGGAGCATAAGCGATAACCAGTGAAGGACCGTCATATGCTTCAGCTTCTGCGATTGCCTTTAAGCACTGGTTCATATCTGCACCCATTGAAACCTGAGCAACATATACATAACCGTACTTCATAGCGATACCGGAGAGATCCTTCTTCTTAACGTCCTTACCGGCTGCTGCGAACTGTGCAACTGCACCGATGTTTGTAGCCTTTGAAGCCTGTCCGCCTGTGTTGGAGTAAACTTCTGTATCGAATACGAATACATTTACATTCTTGCCTGATGCGAGAACGTGGTCAACACCGCCGTAACCGATGTCGTATGCCCAGCCGTCGCCGCCGAATATCCAGTTGGACTTCTTAGCGAGGTAGTTCTTAGCCTTGAGAACTGCATTCTTTTCAGCGCAGTCGCAATCAAGAGCTTCAAGAGCAGCAACGAGATCCTTTGTAGCAGCAGCGTTTGCCTTACCGTCGTTAGCTGTTTCGAAGTATGTGTCGATCTTAGCCTTAACGTCAGCGTTTTCAGTCTTTTCAGCAATTGCCTTTAACTGACCCTGTGCTCTGTGTCTTAATGTATCCTGAGCGATGAACATACCGAGACCGTACTCAGCATTATCCTCGAACAGTGAGTTGCCCCAAGCGGGACCCTTGCCTTCCTTATTTACTGTATAAGGAGTTGAGGGAGCAGAGCCACCCCAAATTGATGAACAGCCTGTAGCGTTGGCAATGTACATTCTGTCGCCGAAGAGCTGTGTGATGAGCTTAGCGTAAGGAGTTTCACCACAGCCTGCGCAAGCGCCTGAGAATTCGAGCAGGGGCTGCTTGAACTGTGAACCCTTAACTGTTGTTTCCTTGAACTTCTCGTGAACCTCGGGCTTGTCGGCTACTTCCTTAACAGCGTAGTCGAACATGGGCTGTTCGTTCATCTGAGAATCAAGTGACTTCATAACGAGTGCCTTGTTCTTAGAGGGGCAAACCTGTGCGCAAACGCCGCAGCCTGTGCAGTCGAGAACAGAAGTTACCATAGCAAACTTCATGCCGGGAAGACCCATAGCGTCCTTCATCTTTGCACCTGCAGGAGCCTTAGCAGCTTCTTCTTCGGAAAGAATTACGGGACGGATAACTGCGTGAGGACAAACGAATGAACACTGGTTACATTCGATACAGTTCTCGGGAATCCACTCGGGAACGTCTACTGCGATACCACGCTTCTCATAAGCTGCAGAGCCCTGGGGGAATGTACCGTCAGCCATGCCTACGAATGTAGATACAGGGAGCTTGTCGCCTCTCTGAGCGTTAACGGGGATAAGGATATTGTTAACGAAATCAACGAGATCCTTTCTGTCACCTGTAGCTGTGTGAACGGGAAGTGTACCCTCAGCGTCAGCCCAAGATGCAGGAACATCAACCTTGATAACCTCGCCTGCGCCCTTTTCGATTGCGGCGTAGTTCATTTTAACAATGTCGTCACCCTTCTTAGCGAATGACTTGTAAGCAGCCTTCTTCATATATTCGATAGCATCCTCAGCAGGGATGATGTTAGCGATTGAGAAGAATGCAGACTGTAATACAGTATTTGTCTTGTTGCCAAGACCGATATCCTTAGCTACCTTGATAGCGTTGATGATGTAGAAGTTGATGTTGTTCTTAGCAATGTATGCCTTAACGGGAGCGGGGAGCTTCTCGTCAAGCTCGTCAACTGTCCACTGGCAGTTGAGCAGGAATGAACCGCCGGGTACAACGTCCTCAACCATATCGTACTTGTCGATGTATGAGGGGTTGTGGCAAGCTACGAAGTTAGCCTTGTTTACAAAGTAAGTTGACTTGATAGGCGACTTACCGAAACGAAGGTGAGAAATCGTAACACCGCCTGACTTCTTTGAGTCGTATGCGAAGTATGCCTGAGCATACATATCTGTGTGGTCACCGATGATCTTGATAGAGTTCTTGTTAGCACCGACAGTACCGTCTGAACCAAGACCCCAGAACTTACAGCAGGTTGTGCCTTCGGGAGTTGTGTTGGGGTTTTCACCGATGGGCAGTGAAAGGCCTGTAACGTCATCCTCGATACCGATTGTGAACCTGGGCTTTTCTGTGTTGTTGTATACTGCAATGATCTGAGCAGGGTTAGTATCCTTAGAACCAAGACCGTAACGACCTGTGAATACGGGTACATCCTGGAACTTGCCTGCCTGCTTGAGAGCTGCAACAACGTCGAGGTATAAGGGTTCGCCGAGTGCGCCGGGTTCCTTTGTTCTGTCAAGAACTGTAATCTTCTTAACAGTTTCGGGAATAGCAGATACGAAAGCGTCAACGCTGAAGGGTCTGTAAAGTCTAACCTTAACAAGACCAACCTTCTTGCCCTGAGCTAACATATAGTCGATTGTTTCTTCGATAGTATCGCAAACAGAGCCCATAGCGATGATTACCTGCTCAGCATCGGGAGCACCGTAGTAGTTGAACAGCTTGTAATCTGTACCGATCTCAGCATTTACCTTGTCCATGTACTTCTGTACGATAGCGGGTGTAGCTTCATAGTACTTGTTGCTTGCTTCTCTTGCCTGGAAGAAGATGTCGGGGTTCTGAGCTGTGCCGTGCAGAACGGGCTTCTCAGGATTGAGAGCTCTGTTTCTGAAAGCGTCTACAGCTTCGTGGTCGAGCATCTTGTCGAGTGTTTCATAGTCCCATACTTCAATCTTCTGGATTTCGTGTGATGTTCTGAAACCGTCGAAGAAGTGAAGGAAAGGAACTCTTGCCTCGTATGTTGAAAGGTGAGCTACAGCACCGAGATCCATAACTTCCTGAGGGTTAGTGGAGCAGAGCATAGCATAGCCTGTCTGACGGCAAGCGTAGATATCGCTGTGATCACCGAAAATAGAAAGTGCGTGTGTTGCAAGAGCACGAGCGGAAACATGAATAACGCTGGGCAGTAATTCACCTGCAATTTTATACATATTGGGGATCATGAGCAGTAAGCCCTGTGATGCTGTGTAAGTTGTAGTACATGCACCTGCTGCGAGAGAGCCGTGAACTGCGCCTGCTGCGCCGGCTTCTGACTGCATTTCTACTACCTTTACTTCCTGTCCGAAAATGTTCTTTCTTCCGGCTGTTGACCAGGAATCTGTTACTTCAGCCATTACTGAAGATGGTGTAATGGGGTAAATCGCTGCAACGTCAGTAAACGCATAAGACACGTGACCTGCGGCGTTGTTACCGTCCATAGTAAGTTTTTGTCTTCCCATGGGAATCGTCCTCCTTTGTTTTTGCATACGGTCATACCAAGACGTATGCTTTCAACTTAGTATTATATCATAATCGTTCCGGAATGTAAACCTCTAAAAGTGAAAATTTTCAGAATTTTTTAGTTTCCTGTACAATTTTTTGAGTCAGCTTAAGCTAACCCGATATAACTGCCTTTGAAAGAATGTTTTCCGCCGGCAACGAAAAATATGCTATGTATAAGATGTGGCAGGCGTATTTCCGCTATCTGTGCGGTGAAAGCGGCTGTGCCGCTGTGAGCGGATATCTGTTGTTTCGATAATCTTTGTGAAAAGTAAGAAAAAATTTCCCGCTCCTCCTTGAAATAATCGCCGTTTAATGATACAATATTATATATAAACTTACTATGAAATTCGCTGCAACAGCAGTTATAGGAACGGAGCAGAAAAAATTGATCCAGTATTTAAAGGATATCTGGGAGAATATACAGAGTGTTTTTGCAACAATGGGACTTGTTGATTATCTTGATATTCTCCTTCTTGCCTATCTCATATATAAAGGCATTAAAATCATCAAGGAAACACGGGCGGAGCAGCTTATCAAAGGCATAATTCTGCTTGCTATACTTTTCTTTGTCGTAAACCAGTTTCAGCTGAAGGCGATGAGGGTTATAATAGAAACCTTCCTCAATGTCGGAATTATCGCTATTCTTATTGTATTCCAGCCTGAGCTTCGCCGTGTGCTTGAAAAAATGGGACGAACCACAAAGGTGAAAAAGCTGGCTCTTAATTTTGAAAGTAAGACGGATGCGGCGACCGCCGACATACATAACTGTATAGAGGCTGTCTGTACGGCTTGCGAACAGCTTTCGCAGACCGCTACGGGCGCACTTATCGTATTCGAGCGTGAAACAAAGCTCGGTGAGCAGATAGACACCGGTACGATAATCAACGCAACGCCAAGCCCTGAACTTTTCGGTAATATATTTTTCCCGAACACGCCGCTGCACGACGGTGCGGTGATAATCCGTGACAGCAAGGTATATGCCGCAGGATGCTTCCTGCCTAAGCCCCAGAAGGAAGAACTGATTTCAAAGGCTCTCGGCTCACGTCACAGAGCGGCTATCGGTATGAGCGAGGTTTCGGATGCGGTGATAGTTGTTGTTTCAGAAGAAACCGGTACTATATCTATAGCCGAAAACGGAAGTCTTACACGCTTTTACAATAAGGATACACTGCGAAAGCTGCTTACGGCAAAGCTGATTCCCGAAAAGCCCGAAGCAAAGAAGATGAAGGGTAAGGCTTTAAAAAAGCATAAGAAAAACGCACCCGATGCGAAAAAAGAACAGGGGGCGGATAAATAATGAATGAATGGATAAAGAGCTTTTTACAGAATTTTGTAAAGAATCTTAAGAATATTATATTTGCGCTGATTATTGCAATCATTGTATGGTTTGCAATCTCAATGCAGATATTCCCCGATGTCACTACTCACGTCAGCAATATTCCGGTTGAAGTCAAGGCTACGGAATATATGACGGAAAATGCGCTTTCCGTAACGAACAGTTATGTTGATAAGATAACCGTACAGGTAACAGGCAAAAGATATGAGGTAGGAAACCTTACTGCAAGCGATTTTACAGCCAGTGCGGATCTGTCGGCTATTACGGCGCCGGGTGAATATAAGGTAAAGGTTAACGTAACACCGGTAAAGGACAACAGCTGTACGGTTGACGATGAGGGCCTTAGCGTTAAACTCAAGGTCGAAAAGACGGTATCAAAAACGTTCAGTATTTCCGACGGCAGTATGAAGGCTGTAGCTGAAGGCGTTACCGCTACGGCGGGTATGAAGATAGACAGCGTTACCGCTGAGCCTTCGACTATAACGCTTACGGGCGACAGCACCGCAATAGACGCAGTGAAATCGGTCGAGATACGTTCTGTATTTGCAGGCGAAACCTCAGAGTCGGTTTCTTCAAAAGGTCAGATTGTTCTGCTTGGCAGTAACGGAGATATAATCGAAAATCCCGATATAAAATACGACAACGAGAGCTACACCGTGAATATAACGCTGTATAAGCAGAAAACGCTGCCTCTTACGGTACAGTTTACGAATGTTCCGTCAAACTTCGATTTAAGCAGTCTTAAGTACAGCATCTATCCGGAATCGCTCACTGTTTCTTCACCCGACGATTCACTTGATTCACAGGAGAAGTTCGAGATAGGAACGATAGATCTCAGTCAGCTTACGACCAAGTATTTGCAGAAGCTGACGCTTCCGATAGCTTTACCCGAAGGATATAAGAATATCAGCGGAAACACATCCGCTATGGTTTCCTTTGAGGATGCGGAGAATTACACGTTCCTCAGCTATACTGTCCAGAAGGATAATATCCGTATTATAAACGCACTGGACAATTTTGATGTCGATGTTCTTACAAACGAACTCAGCGTCAATGTTACGGGTCCGGCAGATGAAATAGCGGCGCTTGCGTCAAAGGATATTTATGCGACAATAGACCTTATGGGAACTACTCTCACAGCAGGGCTTAAAGATGTGACTGCGGAATTCACGTTGCGTGGAACCAAGGTCAGAAGCTGGGTTACAGGAGAATACAAGGTATCTATACAGGTTACCGAGAGGGCAGAGGATACTGCAAACTAAAATCGGAACGGAGATGTTTTCTTGAATATTTCATTGCTTTCACAGGCGGTCGGTACGTCTACCGATCCGCTTGAGAATGCGCAGGAGCAGATAAAAGAAGCTGAAACGTTTTTCAATCAAATGATAAACGCTTTTGTAGGATATCTGCCTACGCTGATTGCGGCGGCGATAATACTGATAGTAGGAATAGTTATTTCCAAGCTCGTGCTGAAAATGATGAGCAGGGGTATGAAACACGATGTTATCGACAAGACTGTTTCACGCTTTATTTATTCATTGGTCAGAATACTGCTTTATGCGCTGCTTGCTACTATTGTTCTCGCCGTTCTCGGCGTTCCGATGACTTCTATAATAGCTGTGATAGGTACGGCAGGCGTTGCCATCGGACTTGCACTTCAGGACAGCCTTTCAAATATAGCGGGCGGATTCAGCATAATGCTCACAAAGCCGTTCAAAATAGGAGATTATATCAAGGTCGATGACGTCGAGGGTACGGTTGAAGCAATCAATATGTGGTATACCGAGCTTCATTCATACGATAATAAAGCCATCTTCTATCCCAACGGGCAGATAACATCAAAGAAGGTCACCAACTATACAACGCTTGGAATAAGGCGTGTGGATATGGTCTATACGATTTCTTACAATGCCGATTTCAGAAAGGCGATGGGGGTTCTCAAAAGCATCACAGACGCTCACGAGCTTATACTTAAAGAGCCTGAGCCGAAAATAAGGATAACCGAGCTTGCCGAGAGCGCTGTAAGAATAACCTGTTATCCGTGGGTAAAGGCTGAGGACTACTGGACGGTATACTTTGACCTTAACGAAGCGGTCAAGGAGCAGTTTGACCGGAACGGTATCGAGATACCCTATAATCAGCTTGATGTGCATCTGAAAAAAGACAATCAGGATGCCGCTGCTAAAAAATAAAGCCGGTAATAATGCTTTCGCAGAGCTGTCGCAGGCTCTGCGAATTGTTATATCGGACGATATACGGTAAGGAAAAATTGATTTGCGAATGAGAAAAGGAGTTTTTTGTGGACAAGATACATCTGAAATCACCGTCAAACTGGATAAACGATCCCAACGGATTTATATATTATAAAGGTAAGTACCATTTGTTCTATCAGCATTTTCCCTATGCGCCGGTATGGGGCAGAATGCACTGGGGACACGCTGTAAGTGACGATCTTGTTACATGGGAGCATAAGGGGATAGCTCTTTATCCTACCAAGAAAAATGACAGGAGCGGATGCTTCTCGGGCAGTGCGGTCGAGCATGACGGGAAAATGCACATTTTTTATACCGGCATAAATTATCGTGAGGAAGATCCCGAAAATATCAACTGCGCACTGAATTACGGCTTTATAGCGTCACAGATGAAGATTGTTTCGCAAGACGGATATACCTTTGATAATTTCAATGCGAAAACTACGATAATCCAACCTTTGCGTGACAGCACTTCAGGCTCGGAATCCGACACCAGAGATCCTAAGGTATGGCGTGGCAGTGATGCGTGGTATATGATAGTCGGAAGCACCTTTGACAATAACGGAAGATTCCTGTTTTTCAAAAGCAAAAATCTCGAAAACTGGGAATATGTGAATTATTGCGAAAAAAGAGGATTCGGCTGTATCTGGGAATGCCCGGATTATTTTGAAGTCAACGGTAAAGGCGTAGTAATCTTTTCGCCCATCAGAATACTTAATGATAATATGACGTATGATTCAGCGGCGATATGCTGTTTTGCGGATTTTGACGAAAAAAGCTGTAAAATGACTATGAGCGATGAATACAGTATGTTTGATTACGGCATAGACCTGTATGCGCCACAGAGCAATACGGACGAAAAAGGCAGACGTGTAGTTGTTGCGTGGGCGAGAATGCCCGAAGCGGTAGGCGATAATGAGAATAAACGCATAGGTATGATGTGTATACCTCGTGTGGTTGACATGAGAAATAATCACATATATTTTTCACCTCACCCGAACATAAGAAAAGCCTTTTCAAAAAAGAGCGGCAAGCCTTCGCATAAATCGGGATATATGCTGAAAACAGCGATAAACAACGGGGAGAGCATAAATATCGGCGGTTATATCATCCGCCGTGAAGATGATATTATCATAACTGATCGTACAGCGGTTTTTATAAATGATAAAAATTACAGACTTATTGCAAAAACACCTGTTGTGAAAGAGGGGAACAGGCTCGAAATCTATGTCGACAGCAATCTGATAGAAATATATATCAATGACGGAGAATATGTGCTGAGCAGTGTGGTTTACGGATTGTCGGATATAATTGAAGGCGGAGAATACGAGATTTTCGTAACGGAATAAATATCTGAAAGGAAATATATCATGGAAGAAAAGAACACAAATGTTTCACAAACAGAAGAAAATCCGGAGCAGAACAGCCCTGAAATATCGGCTGAGAGCGAAAGCATGACCGAAGCGGCAAAAGACAGCATTAAGACGTCAGTGCCTAAATGGCTTATCGTAATTATAGCGGCTATGGCGGCGGTGATAATAGGGCTTTCGGTAACGCTCGCAGTGATTCTTGCGGGAGGGAAAACCGTCGATGAATCGTCATCATCGCAGAGCGGCACATCCGCAGATAACAGCGAAAGCTCATCATTACCTCAAAGCACGCAGAACGATATTTCGACAGACAGCTCGCAGGGTGCTGTAACGGAAGACGGCATTGTCCTGCAATATTCCGTAGATAATTCGTGGGGCGACGACGGCAATATGAATTACGGAGTTCAGTTTGGTATCACCAACAATACAAACAGCGGAATTTCGGGCTGGGAGCTGGTCGTTGAAATAGACGGTCTTAAAGGCTGTGAGGGCTGGAACGGCACATACAGCCAAAACGGAAATACGGTAACTGTGACAAATGCTGAATATAACGGTGATATTCAGCCAGGCTCCACTGTGGTTATCGGCTGTAATCTGAATACGGACAAAGAACTGAAAATAAACAGGGCAGAGCTTAACAAAACGCAGTGCGTTGTTAAAGCGGGAAATGTAAATCAGAATAATCAGAACAATCAGAACAATCAGAATAATCAGAATGCAAACGGCAATGGTACTTCCGAAGCAGATGTTGACGCACTGCTTGAAAGGAGCAAGGACGGCGAACAGGGTGACGACTGGCTTCATACGGACGGAAACAAAATCCTTGATAAAGACGGTAAGCATGTGTGGCTTACAGGTGTGAACTGGTTTGGATATAATACCGGCACGAATACATTTGACGGCTTGTGGAACAGTGAGCTTAAGTCGTCCGTAAAGGCTATTGCCGATCACGGATTCAACCTTATCCGTGTGCCGATGTCGGCTGAGCTTATAAATTCGTGGGCGGCGGGAGAATATCCCAAGGCAAACTACAACAATGCCTACAACACAGAGCTTAACAGTATGAACAGCCTTCAGATATTCGATTATTTTCTGAAGCTGGCGGAGGAGAACGGCATTAAGGTTATGCCGGACATTCATTCCGCAGAAACAAATGCTTCCGGGCATACGGTGAATCTCTGGTATACCGACAAGGTAAGCGCAGAGGATTATTACAAGGCGCTTGAGTGGATGGCGGATCGTTATAAGGATAATGATACGATAATAGCGTACGATCTCAAGAATGAGCCGCACGGCAAGCCCTATGAAGCGGATAAAGCGGCGATATGGAACGATTCCGATTCGGCTAACAACTGGAAATATGTTGCCGAAACTGCCGCATCAAGAATACTTGCCAAGAATCCGAATGTGCTTATAATGGTAGAGGGTACTGAGATATATCCGACAGATATTAAGAGCAACAAGGATTTTAGCTCGACAAATGATGATGATTACTATTTTAACTGGTGGGGCGGTAACCTCAGGGGCGTAAAGGATTTTCCTGTCAATCTCGGAAAATATCAGAACAAGCTGGTGTATTCTCCGCACGACTACGGTCCTACGGTTTATCAGCAGCCGTGGTTTGAGGGTGACTATGATTTTGACAGCCTTATGCGTGACTGCTGGCAGGACAACTGGTTCTTCATCTACAAGAACAATACCGCACCGCTTCTTATAGGAGAATGGGGCGGATTTATGAAGGAGCCTAATCTTAAATGGATGACCTGTATGCGCCGTCTGATAAGCGAGAACCATCTTAACCACACGTTCTGGTGTTACAATGCCAATTCGGGAGATACGGGCGGACTTGTGCTTGATGATTTTTCAACGTGGGACGAAGAAAAGTACGCATTTGTAAAGGAGGTCCTGTGGCAGGAAAACGGCAAGTTCGTAGGTCTTGACCATAAGATCGCACTCGGTGAAAACGGTATCACACTGAAGGATGCCAAGGGGCTTTAGAGCCTGATAAGCGATGAAATTTAAATGCCGATAACGTCATATCCATCCTCGCTAAAAGGGCAGGGATGGATATGATGTGAGGCGAATAATAAAATATGTATCTGCTTTACGGGACGTTTATTGTCACGAAATGGCGGCAATTTTAAGCTGTAAAAGAAAATCGAAAAATTTTCAAAAAAGTCTTGACATTTCATTTTTATTGTGTTATAATATACAAGCGTCAATGAGATGAGTGCTTTTAAAGCAGTTAATAAATATGCGGGTGTAGTTCAATGGCTAGAATCCCAGCCTTCCAAGCTGGTTGTGTGGGTTCGATTCCCATCACCCGCTCCATAGTTTTCACGAAAGTGAAAACTTATTTATTTTGATAAATATGAAAATGCAGACCATGCGCCACTAGCTCAGCTGGATAGAGCAACCGCCTTCTAAGCGGTAGGTCACAGGTTCGAATCCTGTGTGGCGTGCCATTTATGGTGGGTGTAGCGTAGCTGGTTAACGCGTCGGATTGTGGTCCCGAAGATCGTGGGTTCGAGTCCCATCTCCCACCCCATATTTATTAAGAACGAATGCCGCCTGCGCTGGCTTATAGTGCCGGCGGCATTCGTTTATACTGGGATATAGCCAAGCGGTAAGGCAACGGACTTTGACTCCGTCACTCGTGGGTTCAAATCCCGCTATCCCAGCCATGCGTAAATCCTCTCTGTCACTGCGATTGAGGGGGTTTTTCTTTTGGGGGGATTTGGCGGACGAGGTGGGATTACGCATTATAATTCTGTTGTTAACAAATCCTATCCGTCCTATTGAGTGGGAAACTTTGCTTTTCTGTAATGCATTATTGATAACCTAACAATCATAAATCAAAATAAAATTGAAGCAGTTGACAAGAGGAATTTATTATGCTATAATATTAAAGCTGTATTCGGATAATAGCAGTATCGAAGTGCAGCGCAGGTGGTAGCGCGCCTGCTTTGGGCAAAAAACGTGAGCGCTGCCGGTGGCAGAAAAAGCGAGCGTTTTTAGGCGCAGCGGTCGGAATGTCGAGGCTCACTATTGAGCCGAAGAGATTACGGGAACCGCAAGAGGGCGGACAAAGCAGGGAAGAAAACAGAAATACAAGAAAAAAGTTGATATAAAAATATCGAGGTGTAGCGCAGGTGGTAGCGCGCCTGCTTTGGGCAAAAAACGTGAGCGCTGCCGGTGGCAGAAAAAGCGAGCGTTTTTAGGCGCAGCGGTCGGAATGTCGAGGCTCACTATTGAGCCGAAGAGATTACGGGAACCGCAAGAGGGCGGACAAAGCAGGGAAGAAAACAGAAATACAAGAAAAAAGTTGATATAAAAATATCGAGGTGTAGCGCAGGTGGTAGCGCGCCTGCTTTGGGAGCATAGACGGCATTTCTGACGTTTATCGGTGCCAACCGCCGAAAACCCTTCAACCGTGCGGATTTCGGGCGGTTCGGGAAATGATAAAAGGCGGTCAAAAATGTGTTTGACCACAGATTTGACCACCTACACGACCACAATTAAATAACTATCGGGGTGTGGCGCAGTTGGTAGCGCGCTTGCTTTGGGAGCAAGATGCCGGGTGTTCGAGTCACCTCACTCCGACCAAAACGGGACTGTCTAACAAAAAAGTTTGACAATCCCGTTTTTATTATTTTAAGTCAGCTATTATTCCGTCGGGCAATATTTTATCATATTTTGTGTTAATTCGAGATTCTTCTTGTCGTGCAAGTAATATTTTATATCCCAGATCAATTTTCTCATTAGGGAAAAAGTTTTCCATACTAATTAATTCTCCATTACCAAGCATTTTCTTAGCCAAATCAATATCCATTCTAACTACGCATGCAATTTTTTCGTCAAAATCATAACTATTTTCTTTTCCTCTAACAATCCAGCCGTGCTGTGCACAAGGTCTTAAAAAATCCGAAGGTAAGGCCTTCCTTAAATCTACAGTATACGAATTTTCAGCTATGTAAAGTCCATTCACCTGAGGTACATTTGTATCTGCAACAAACAAAAACAAAAAAAGATGATCTGTATTTTGCATATGAATTATATAATCGTTTTTTGCCATTATGTCACTTATTTTCGATGTTTGTTATAAAAATCAATCATCATCTGTTCTATGACTTCAAAATCAAATGTTGGTACAGGACAGTGATTACTTTTGGACATTCTCCCGCCGATGTTATGTCCAGCGGCGGTTAATGCCCAATCACCGAACTTGTCCTTTACGACCAAGCCCATATCCTTCCACATTCCATACACCCATTTAGTACTCATGCCGACCGCGCGTCCCACAAATCTCGCAGACATTCTACTCATAGATAAGCCTCCAATCAATCATCATCATTGGGAAGATACCAACCATGTTCTCTATGAGGAAGTTTGAGCGGGAATCGGCTAGCTATGGTATTAACCACATCAATCCGCTTAAGGTCAAGCTGTAAATATTCGTCTGAATCGTAGTCCATATCGCCCAACGCAGAGCACATCTCGTCTTCTGCGGAACGAAGCTCGTCTTCGGAAGCGGAAGCCATCCAAGAATCGGTTATATGTGAAAATTTCATATCAGTTCCTTCTTCATCCTCCTCATTAGATCGGGGTGTATAATCAGTCGTTTCGTATTCATTATCAGTTGCTGATGCCGCAAGTATGGTTACGCCGGTAACGACAGCAACTCCAGCCGCTACTTTTAGCCACTCCTTTGCCTTTTCGAGACGGGCTTGTCTGCAATCCGAGCAAAGAGTAGCATTCGGGTTAGGAAGAACCTTTCCGCAGTCCGAGCAAATACCTTTTATATTGTTGAATGTGGTATCGTTCTCGTATCCACAATTACGGCAAATATGTTTTGCTGATTTTTTATTAAAACCTTCTTGGTTGTTGAGGTAAGCTTCACACTCATCACAAAACCAAAAGACACAGTCGTTCAGAAAATACTGTTCAGAGAAATGGTAGCCACAATCCTCGCAAGTCCACAACGACTTCTTTTTATTGAAAGTCATTTTACCGCTTTTGCAGGCAGGGCAAAACATCCACTTCTTAATGTTCTTAATATAGAAATATGATGCTCGATCACCCAGGCTGATTTTCTTTTTTGTTCCCATTGAACTTTCCTCCTTTTTAAGCATCCAGGTTATAGCCGCCAAATGTCGCTATGGCTTGAGCAATAAATAAACATCCGTCTTTGCCGTAATTTCGCTCATTCATAGCGGCAAAACCGCTGTCGATAAAAGATGAAACTTGTCGGTCGGCAAAGTATAGCGGTGTGAATTTTTCTTTGAATTCTGGTTCTATGTAAGTGAGCATATACTCATAGAGGCTTTTTACCACCGTTTGAACAGCATCGCACGAATACCCCAAAGGCTTCATATCTACGATAACCCGATAGTAGCCGCCTATGGTCTGTATGTACACCATCTCCTCCGGGGCAATATCACTGTAAATGTCCATAATGCATTTTACATCGGATGCATCCCATTCCTCGGAGGGTTTGTCAAGGATGGTGTCTGCCGCATCCATAAATCGTCTGCCTTGGGGGTCATTAAAGGCATTCCAGTTTTGTCGTGAATGCTCAATGAAATCATCAAACTTCATCGACCCAACTCTCGTGGCGTTTGGAACGCGCCCAGTCATCTGTATTGTCTTGGCAAAACCGAGGTAGGTAAGGATTTCGTCGCGTCGTTTTTCAAGTTGCTCAACTTTACCGGTCATTACCTCGTAGAAGCTAAAATCCGGATTGCTGCCGAATTCACGGATTTCTTTTACTGAGAAGCCTATGCCAATAAGCAACTTGATACCCCATATCCTCTCAATGTCCTCTTCGCTGTAATCACGATATTTGTTTGTGGGGTTTCTGGTTTCAGCCACCGGGAGAAGCTTTTCTTTTTCGTAGTAGCGTAGCATATCACGAGTTATGCCGAGGTGTTCATCCACCCATTTTACCGAGTATCCCACACGATCACCGCCTTTCACCTATATTATACACATTGGGGTCACACCCATGTCAATGGTTTTTGAAGAATTTTTATTCTTTTTTCAAAAAACTTTTCTTTGTTTACTGCAAACCAATTTTTGATGGTGCCTTAGTCGGCGCCCTCTTTTAGTTTTGCTTTCTCTTCCGCTATCTCCGCTTTTACTCGCACAATCATTTCCGCGAGCTTTTCTTCACATTCTTCTCTTGTTCTCGCGTAGATATTATGGCTTTCCCGCTTGCCGTAGGCGTTGGTCGGAGTGTACCGTCCCTCATACAGGTGGTCGTTAATCATCGTGACACAGCCTGTCCCGGGTTTGCGTATTTTCGGCTTGTACGGCGTGAATTCGATTGGGGCGATATCTTTCCTTGCCGACGGCTGAGCCGTCGGCATTTGGGCGTCTGTGCCGCCGATTTTGCGGTCTATATGCACCGCCGCCTGCCTTTGCATGGTATCGGTGATATGGCTGTAAATATCAAGCGTGGTTGCTGAGGACACATGGCCTATGGTTGCCGAGAGCGTTTTCACATCCATACCGTGCTCCAGCGCCATGGTAGCAAAGGTGTGACGCAAATCGTGAAAGCGCACCTTTTTACAGCCTGCCAGTTCCAAGATCAGTTGTAACCGTTTTCTAACCGATGACGGATTTCTCGGTCTGCCGTTATCAGTCGGTGACGGAAACATCCATTCCGAATCCACCGTTTCCTTATACGCCACAAGGGTTTTCAAGAGTGACGGTGGCAGAATAACGGTGCGTATTGAGGCTTTTGTTTTCGGCGCTGATATAATCACCTCTGCCTTGATGATATATACCTGCCGTTCAATGCGAAGCTCTCCTGTTGCGAAGTTGAGGTCGCACCATTTGAGCGCCAATATCTCACCGCGCCGCATTCCCGTGCCGAGCTCCAGCAGAAAAAGCTCATAATAGCCTTCTTCCTTTGCCTGATGCAGAAACCGCAGAATCTCATTTTGCGTGAGCACCTGCATCTCCCGTGCTTTCTTCGGCGGCAGCTTACAGCCGACGGCGGGATTGGTGCGAATTAAGCCCTCCTGCACCGCCCGCTGTAAAGCAGTGCGGCAGTTGGCATGTATCCCCCTTATCGTTCTGTCCGAAAGTCCCTTTCCGTAAGTTTTTGCATGCAGTTTTCTTCCGTCTGTCTTTTCCTTTGCGTAGAATTGCTGCAGATCGGATTGCGACAGCTTGTTCAGCGGAATTTTTCCGATTTCGGGAATGATATGATTGTAAATACGATTTTCATAGTCGGTTCTTGTGGTAATACGGAGTGTGTGCCGGCAGTAGGTCTGATACCAGAAGTCGATCCAATCCCCGAACGGCATATCCGCCTTGATTCTGTCGGAAGAGCGTCCGCACTGTTCTTTCAGCGCTTCGAGCTTAGTGGAACATTCTGTTTTTGTCTTGGCGGTTACGCATTTTGTAATAGGCAGGCTTTTCTCATTGTACCCGACAACAATTCTTCCTTCCCACCGACCGTCTTTACGCAGGCGTAATGTGCCCTCACCATTTTTTCTTTTTTTAGCGATTGGTATCATCTCCTTCAAGCATAATCTCATCCATAAAGCTCCCCACGATAGCGGAAGCGTTTCTCTGCATATCGGTGGTCACATGGGTGTAGGTGTCCAGCGTAAAGCTGGCGTTGGTATGCCCGAGGATTCCCGACAGGGTTTTCGCATCCACGCCGCCCGCCAGCGCGTGAGTGGCGAAGGTGTGGCGCAGATCGTGGAACCGAATCAGCGGAAGCTCCGCCTGTTTTAACAGTGTTTTTAATCGGTGGTAAGCATAGTCGGGGTGCATCGGTTTTTCGGGCTCATAGATATTCGGGAATATCCATTCGCTGACTGCCGTTTCTTTTCGCTTCCGCAGAAGTTCCGCAGTGCTCGGCGGCAGGACAATCGTGCGCGTTCCCGTCTCGGTTTTGGTTTCGCCGATATTCAATCCGCCGCCTTTCCTTTTAGCAACCGAGTGCCTCACTTTCAGCTTTCCGTTTTCCGCATCGAAGTCCTCCCACTTCAGTCCGCAGATTTCACCCCGCCGCAGTCCTGTGGTCAGCTCGGTGTAGAAGAAATCGTACCACCGCTCATCCTGTCGGATGCGCTGCATGAATCGCTCAAGCTGTTCGTCATTGAGTATCTGTTTAGGCGGATAATTGTTTTTGGGAATCGTTGTACCGACCGTTGGATTTTTAACAATCAGCCGTAGGCGCACCGCCATATCGAGTGCTTCGTGCAGCATCATATGAATACCGCGCACCATACTGTCGGCAAGCTCGGTGCCGTGTCGTCTGTCTGGCTTCACCCGACCATTCTTTTTGATGGTGTTATAGAATTTTTGAAGCTCCTGCGTGGTCAGCGCCGACAAAGGTCTGTCGCCGAGATACGGTTTGATTTGATTTTTAATCATCTCTTTGTAAGAATCAAGCGTGCTCTCGCGAATCGTGAAGATCATATATTCATTGCTCCATCGGTCGAGCCATTCGCCGAGCGTCATATTCGAATCCTCGGTGAGGTCGGCATCGCGGTACATCTCGATGCAGTCGTGGAGCTTTTCGGTCAGCTCCTTTTGTGTTCGGGCAAGCACATAGCGGTGAATCGGAGCTCCGTTCTTTTTGTGACCGACAACGATGCGACCTTCCCACCGTCCGTCATCGCGCTTGCGCACCATACCGTCTCCCGACGGTCTTCGTTTTGCCATGGTATCACCTCCTAGCAGGGCTCTCGCCAGCCGAACACACAATACCACATACATGGCGGAATATCCAGCTAAATTTGCGGTAAAATTCGCAACCCCTAAATCAGCGAGGTCTTTATCGCCGCAACCCCGAAATTGAAGCTTTTATAACCGTTCTTAAAAGCCATACAAAGCCTTGTGCGGTCGGCGTTGCCGTCCGCTGTTCCCTGCGAGGGGAAAGCAAGGCAACCCCTCGCTTTCTCCTGCTTATTTTCGGACGAGCCGTAAAACTGCCGTTAAACCGCCGATTTCCCGTGTTTGCGGTCAAATTCAGCGAGTTTTTTCAAAGCTGACTGACACCGATTTCCTTCGTGCAGCCGTATCAGCTGTTGCTCGTAATACTGCTCTAATGCTTCCGCAATCGGGCGGATTGTATAGCGCAAATTTCCGTTGCACTTTTCTCCTTTTTGGGTGATGACGGAAGTCGGCTCGGCAGTAATCAGTTGCTTTTTAATCAGGCTGTCCACATATTTTTTAACGGTGTTTTTGCTCATGCCGACAGCTTTCCCGATCGTTTTGTAGCTCGGATGGCACTGAAATGTTTTCCTGTCCTCGCAGTACATCAGATACGCATACACTGCGATCTCACCGGAGCTGAGACCCAAGCTGAAAATTTCATTCGGCAGAGGAAAATAATCCCGGATCGCATCACGCTTTGGATATCGGGTGAATTTCAAATGCTGCCTCCCGTCTTTTCTTCGACCCATGCGCGGAATTTTTCTTTCGGTACGATGAGCCGTGAGCCGATACGCAATGACGGAAACCCTTTCTCGTGCATCAGCTCGTAGCTGCTTGAGATGGAGATACCGAGGAGCTTCGCCACCGTTTCAGCATTAAGGAACAACGGCAGATCCTCATAAGCGGTGTAAACAGATTCTTTCATTGGTTTTTCCTCCTGTTAAATTCACACGGTTTTTCGCCGTGTTATGTAGAGGACTGCTGTTTTGCAAAACAAAAGACCCGCACTCAATCCCGATGCTGATCTGCATCGGTGATTATGTAAGTGCGAGTCCGAAACTCAAAACAAAAATATGTGTATTCAATTGTCGGTTGCTTTCTTTACTTGCAGTATAACATACCGGGGAAATTCTGTCAAGTTTTTTGCGCCAACAGTGTATATTCCGGCGCTTTTGCGGGAATAATGTTTTCTTTGTTTCCTGCGGTGCAGATTTTAACCGTGCTGTGTCGAACTGAAAATCGCAAGGCCAAACCGCAAAATCGGCTCGGCCTTGTTTCTGCTTATTCAATCCTCTGACGGCTCGTACAACACTTCGATCATGATTCTCGCCGCGAGCTTAAAGCCGCTGATAAACGCTTCGCGCTCATTCATACCGTGCAGTTCCGCCTCGCAGTCTTTGAGCTTTTCAAAGGTTTCTTTTTGCTGAGCCGTAAGCGTCGGTATCAAGCTGTCCTGATGCCGAATAACATAGCTCAACACCTCACTGTAAGCACTCCCGCGCTTAAAACTGTGTTCGTGCGGAACGATATTGCTGTAGTACAGATCTTCAAGTGTTGTCATTTGTATTGCACTCCTTTCTTTTGCAACACAAACACATACCACAACACCTTTTACAAGTCCAGCGTTTTTTCATTATAAAAAGCAGAAGCGCCGCATTTCTGCGACGCTAATGGTTGGTGGATTCATAAATATAACTATGTTTTATTTAATAATAGATTCGATTATACAACAAACACCTTACAAGCAAATTTTAACAAATATTCTTTCCATGAACGAGCATTTTCATCGCCCCAACAAGTATATTCTGAAAGAACTTTATTTATTGCATAGTTAGATGCTTCATAAATAGGTCTTTTCTCGTTAAACGGTTTGTTTTTCACACGTTCGCTGTTATCGTCTTGAGACAAGATGGTTAAATTGAACAACTTGTGTTCATTGCTTATAAGTTCGGTAAAAGATTCTGCGGAAACTTCTTCTTTTGGATTTTGCGAATAAATATGTTCAATAGTAACTGTATCATAATTTATGATATTTTCTTTGTATGCTGTTGGCTTTTGCGTTGTTCCAGTACTGTACCATCATTCATAATCACAAAGAGTGCTGAAAAAGTATCGTAGAATCTTATTGTTTCCTGATGTGTTATACTTTAAATTCTCCAGTTGGATGCTAAATGTTTCATCATTTGCTTTTTCACTTAGTAGTTCTTTAAGTTGATTTAGCAAATTATTAATGGAATAACGTGTGGCATCTTCACGAATTTCTCTCGCTTCTATAGTAAAAATAGTACTTAAATTTTGATGAGAATTTCCGCAAATAGTCTTATATCTAAACATAAACAATTCCAACTTGTGAACCAACAGAGAAAACTTCTTTTCACCAAGTTTTACTGCAGCTAACAGTAATGGCATAGTTATGTCATATGACAAAAACTTTACAAGGACTCTAAGTCTATTTCTATCCCAATCAGTTATTGGCTGGGCACTTTCAAACGGCCACTCACCCGAAACAACTTTTCGATATACTACAATTTCGTTATGTAGTGTCTTTACAGTATCACAGACAGATTTTGCAATATCCTCAGATATATCCTCGGTTACATCTCGTATATCATGAAAAATATTTTCAATATAATCATCATACAGCGATGTTCTGCCAGCACGCTTCCCCATTACAGAGGCATAGTAGGTTCTCAAAAAGTTTTCAACTGAGCGCGGTTCATCTTTTAGTATATCATCCCACAAGGCGTTAACCTGACTTTGCATTTGCGGATGTTTTTCCAAGACCTCTAAAGTCTTAGATTTCAACAAGTCACCTTCTGTTAAGCCAGCACCACGATCATTTAATGCTTGAAATAATTTGTACGCAGATTCACGTGAATCACAATCCATAAAAATTACAGTACAATTATAAAGCACGCCTTCTAATAATGCTAAAACATCAATTTTTTCAGAAATCGAGCTACATACTGATAGTTTGTATTGTATATACACTTTGGTTTTATTAAGTGCTCTACTTAAACGCTTATGTGAGTTGCGTTCTTCTTTTATAGGCGAATCACTCAATAAACTCTTGAAATACTCATCATCAGCAACAGAAAGCACCAGTTTGTTTACTACTAATGGGCGCCGATTAATTTCATCATTGTATATCAAATATTTATCGGTGATTTTTTCTATGCGCTTTTCTATAATTTTTGCATCTTCTTGAAGAATCTTTTTATCGGATAATAATTCATTATAGAATCTAATAATATTTATGACTAACAATATTGCTGTAGTAATTCTTTGCTGACCATCAATTAATTTTTTTTGCTGTCTGGTAGAACCCTCCACATCGATTTTTGCACATACTATGCCCCCAAAAAAGTGTTCGCCCTTTGTTTCTTCTTCCGTCTTTTTTAATATAGTATCAATATCTTTAATGAAATCTTCAACTTGTTCATCGTCCCAAGCGTAATATCTTTGATATTTAGGAACCTGAAACAATATATTTTGTTCGAAAATGCGACCAATCGACATATGATTCGGACTAATATGCATATATTTTACCTCCTTATTTTCTTATCAGTCTACACTAAATTATCCTTTATAGTAATTGATAGCAATGTTAAAAGCTTCCAAAAACTCTTCTCTTGATGTTGGTTTTTCTTCAAGAGGTAAATCGTGAATTAACTGAAATCCTCTGAGTGCGTAGGCATTTAATGTTTTTACGCCTTCGTCAGAAAGCATTGTTTCATTGTCGCTTAGATAGCGAAGCATCATTTCCTCAAGTTTAGGACTCTGCACATCAATCCCTTGACGTTTTGCCTCGGAAGCAACCAAAAGACCTGCTATTTGAGCTTTACAATCAATATAAGGCTTAGGATAGTTTTCAGTCAAATCATTAAGATCTGAAGCATCTTCATCAAGCTGTGTCGCTGCCATACCTATCAGAGCACAGCAATAATACACATCAAACTGGAATTTAAATTTATTCTTATTCTCCGCACAGTGCGAGCCAGCGGGACTGATAATGTCCGCGAAAAATGACTGAGCATTTTTTGACATCTTAAAATGCATTATTTTTCATCTCCTCTATGTTTTTGCTGATACGAATCAAAGAAATCAATACCTTCGTGCACTTCCACCATTCCTGAGGACGGCGACACAACAATTGTTAGATACTGAGCATCTGGATTGTCATAGAATCTATCAGCAAAACGCTTAACTTCCGCAGATTGTACAAATGAAATCATCTGATTGAACACCTTTGGAATAATATCCGCTACAGCTTCTCTTTTATCAAAATCCATAGAACCTGTAGGCGAATCTATTATAAAAGGAAATTCTAATTCAGAATCCTCAAACAATGTTCCTAAGAAACAATAAGCAATTCCTAATGTTTGTCCTTGACTTGCCCCACTACGTTCTTTAAGTTTTATGTAACGGTCAATATTATCAATTTCAATAAAGTCATCTGTAATTACTTTTTGGATTTTCTCATTTGCCTTACGAATGATTTCTTTTTTCAATTCAGCGGTTGCCTGTTCTTTAATAGCGAAGACTAAACTTTCTACAACTTCTTTTCTATAAAGAGCAGCATTGGTTCTTGTTGCTGAGGCTATCTTGTGCTCATAGTCCTTATAAAGAAGTTGTGCTTTATAAAGGTTATTATCCTCTGTGAGTTCTTCATTGTTTTTGTCTTTAGATTCGATAATATCAAGCTGATACTTAGAAACTGCAATATATTTTTCTAACTCGTCTATTCTCGCTTTCAACTTCGCTGCTTCTTCGCCACCGACTTTTAGTAGTTTTTCAGCATTAGTGTTGAGCCTTGTTTGAAGGCGATTGGCCTCTTCACGTAATTTTGATAACTCTGTAAAAGCATCGCTTAAACTCGAATCATAAGAGCAAGCCATTAAGCTACTCTTAAGTGCATTTAGAACAGATTGTTGATCACTACCCAAGTATTTTTCCGCATTTTCGAGAATGGTTTTCTTTTCGCTTTCTCCTATGCATCTACCACAAATACAATCCTTGGCGTGTGCGAGTTCCACGAAGAAATCCTTAGAGATGGTTTTGGGCAACTTTAATTTTGTCATACTGCTTCCAAGACCATACATGCGATCACAGAACTCTTGACTAATCAAATATGGAGATTTAGATAATCTAATTATTTCAGAAATTTGTGCATCAATAGAATCTTTATTGTGTTGCTGCAAATTGAGGATTTCCTGCTTTTCTTGGTTTAATGTTTCATAATTTTTATCAAGTGCATCACGCTGAGTAATTTTCTCTTTTCGCTCATCTTCAAATGTTTTAATATCTTTGCGGAGATGTGCTGCGCGTTTTTGTAATTTAGAGATTGTAGTTTTAACGCCTTCCTGTCGAGTGCGCAAATTGCTCAAAGAACTTTTGCTACCCTTACTTCCTTCGGCATCTTGAATTTCCGATAGAATTCTCTGGTTCGTAGCAATAATTTCATCAAGCTCGTCCAATCTATACAGATATCGAATGGTTTCTTCTGCCTCATTAGAAGAACTGTCCATCGTTTTTTCTGCTTGCTCACCATCGAAAACAAACCGTCTAACAAACTCAGGAGTAAAAATGCCTTTAAGAGCATCCGGCAAGTGTCGTCCGTCTTCCATGCCGCCAAGTGTTGTAGTTGTTGTTTTAATATTCGCAGTACCAGTTTTATAATTCATATACAAGAAATACTTGTACTGACGTTCATCAAATTTTACAGCAATACTAAACACGCCCTCATCAGAATGTGATGTAGTTGGTGCAAATGTCTTGATCTTTTTCGCACTCCAATCAGCTGCAGAACCGTCCATTAGACCCTTAATTAGTTCCATTGTAGTGGTCTTACCGGTACCGTTTGCCATCATAACAAAATTGTTTTTAATAGATTTTCCATTGGCATCAACAAACGAAAGCTTTAATTCAGAGATTTTTCGAATATTTTTATATTCGATTCCAAGGATAGACATTTTCATTCTTGTTCATCCCCCTCTTCAATAAGAGTTAAGGCTCTCTTCAAGTCACCCTCGCTCGCATTATTATCGAATTTGTTTTTAATATATTTCTTGAAAACAGATTTGAAATCAGACGAGGTATTAGACTCGTCAATTACACGGTCGATTGCTTCCTCAATTATTTTATTCCTCATCTTCGCATCTCCTTGTTTCCGAAAGTTTTGTTAACCATTCTTTTCTTTCTTGATCGGCATTATTGTCGTTTTCACCGATATCTTCAAGAATAAAGTCAATGACATTTGCTTTCTTCTCTGGATTATTCTTATCCAATCTGAGAGCTCTTCCGATTCTTTGGGTAGTTACAAGCTTAGAACGGTCAGAAGCAAATATAAAGATATTTGTAACGCTACTTATATCGATACCTTCAGAGACCTTTTTACAAGTTAAAAGACAGTTAATTTTACCTTCCGCAAAGTTCTCAAGATTGATTTTTTCATCATCAGCATAGTACGTATGATACTTGTCGGTGTATTTTATCAACACTTCCTGAAGTTGCTTACCATATTCCATAGTCTGAACGAATATAATACACTTGTCCAGCAATTCAGGCCGCTTTGAAATCAACACCTCAAATTCTTCAATTTTATTTATAGCGGTTTTATTGACCAATGATAGCTGAGTAAACATCTCCTTTTCATCATATGGCTCTCCGCTTTCCTTTTTGGCGTTAAAAGCTGCAATTATCTTCTTTTTCTTGTGCTTCTCAGCTTCGGTCAGTTCGTATGGTAACGGAATATAATTGAATTCACAAAGAATACCTTTTTTAATGGCATCCTCCAAATTGAACTCAAAGATAATTTCTCCAATTTCATTCAATAAAAACTCATTGCCGACATCATCATATTCTCTTTCCGGTGTTGCACTTAAGCCTAATCGGTATTTATATGGAGACAGCTTTCCGGTAAGATTTTCTACAAAAGACTGTGATCCTGCGCCGTGAACCTCATCGAAAATAAATAAGGTATCATCTTTATAGTTGCCGGGGGCTTTATCTAAAAGATTTAACAGCTTTGTTAGATTGTTTGAATCTCTCGATACTAATAATATTGCCTCATCGGGATGCATAATAAAATCATTCATCCTTTTATGCGAACCATAATGATAATGAATTTGCTTATTCTTAAAAGACTCCCGTATTTGCTTTGACCATTGATCTAGCAAATCGTTTCCATACATCGTTATTACAACACGTCTTATCTTGCTTTCGTCAAATAGGCGATTTATTATTTTTATTGCAGTTACCGTCTTACCGGAACCGGTTGCCATGGCAAGTATTCCGTGTTCTTTTTCTATAAACTTTTCAACAGCCATATCTTGATGAACCCATCGATTTGAAGCGGAATCATGCTTTTTATATGGTCTGTTAGATGTACGTAATTGAAAAATGCGTTCTTTTACTGCGGTGGGAACGGTAAATATTCTTAAGTTTTTATCTTTACTGTTCCATATCTTTTCAAAACGATTTATATCCGATTCAACATACTCGCCAGTTCCTGCCCAGGTTTTAAACACTTTAATACTCTCGTAATTTTGATAGCCATGCTTACTGTCATTTATCGAACCAGAGAAAGAAATCCTATCTTCGCCTTTGTAAAAGATTCCAAATTTATCATGAAAGTCTCCGTCTTCAAGTTTTTCACAAGGAATAGCAAACCGAAGATCGATAATTCCATCATAGATCATCCAAGAAAAAGCATTAGAAACATCAGCTTTCATTTCAGCTTCTAAAACACGAACATTATCAATTAATGCCGCTTCCAATCTTTTGAATGCTTCTCCATTGTTTCCTTCTGAATTGATAATGGCATCAGTATCCTCATTAGAGAGAATTGGACTAGTTATTAAGCGCATTTTACCGCCACGAGAAGCAAAGTTGCTTAGGCCAGTCACATTGTATGTGATCCACCCTGTTGTGAAAAATCCCACCCCACGATCAAATCTATCAGCCCACTTTAGACAGGGCAGATATAATTCGTCAATCAAGTCATATTCTGATGTATCTAAACACGGTTTAACCTTAGGATAATCCATAACTATCCTCCTTATATATTCTTATCGAGTCTACACATATGATTGTAGAAGTCTTTACTGTATCTTTTCTCATCTTCTAACAATTGTGCTCCGCGATCAAGATGTGCTTTCACGATACCAGGAAAGTACTCTTCTTCATTTATTGCTCTGCCTTCTCTGTTAATTATCAAGGATTTGAACAATAGATCATGGTCACCAAAAATGGTTTGTCTGCTCAACTCTAAACCGTCGTTATTCGTTTTATAATCATCTGAGGATATTTTGCCTTTTCGTATTGATAAAGCAATAGCCAACTTTGATAGAATAAATGGTTGCAAGCCGAGAGATTGCCCAAGTGCATTAAATATCTCCTGGGTCTGTAATGATGTGTGTAATTTGTTCATCATATACTGCCTCCAAAATAGGTATCTGAAAGAATCTCAGTATTTCCGTTAATGGTATGGTTTAAGACAAATGTGTTGGACACAATATCTGAAATTACATTGCAATAATCGCCGACAATTTCCTCGTCAGTGGATAAGATGATAACCTGACCATTAAGTTGTTTGAAAAACTGTTCCAAAATCTTTCCACGATGTTCCTTATCAATACGAGCGAACGGCGTATCAACAATATATGGAACATCGATTTTGTTGAGCTGTGAAAGTGCCTGATATAACGCCATAATAAATATCTGCTTTTCACCTGCGGATAGCCGCTGCTTAACTTCAACAGGAAGCACTATCTCTTGTTCGCCGGCAGACATTTTTTCTTGAAGAATTTCGTATGCGTGTAAACCAATCTGAGCGATTACATACTCCGAACCATTCTTATTAATTGTTTTCTTAAGTTCAGAAGTATCGAAAGTTTTGTTTTTGTACGGAAGAACATTTAAATTGCTATCAATATGAATTCCGTCTATCAGATCTGATTTATTGATAAGGGAATTAAAATACCTTTGAAAACCTTCTTCAACTTTTCGAATACTCTTTTCATATAAAACAGTTTGCAGTTCATCGAATGCTAGTAGCGCACGAGCAGAGATATCGTTGATGGATTGTTTTTTGAGAACTGCTTCGTAACTCGCTTTAGCCTTCGCCAATTTAGCAGCAGAAACGGCTTTATCTGCTCTGTATTTTTGAAGTTCTGCATCAATTCTAACGAGTGTCATAGTCTTTTCTACTTTTTCCTCATTGAGATTACTTTTAGACTGCAAGTATCCTTCGTAGCTCTCTATGCTGCTTCGTTCCATCTTCTTTCGTATTCTTTTCACATGATTTAACGATGCTTCAATTTCATCGGTTGCTGTTTTAATACGACTAACATCGAACGCAAGAAGGCTGTTGATTTTTGAGGTGAGTTCAAATCTATCAAAATCCGAAAGATTTAATATAGGAGTGACTGACGCCGTTTCATTTGTGTAATCAACAATTTCATAAATGATTTTGTTGGTAATTGTATTGGACAATTCAATCCCTGACATATCTAAAACATTAGCAATAATCGATTTGATTGCAGGAGTATCAATTGTGCTTTTTACATTTGCATCAATTTGAGCTTTATGCTCTATCATTATTTGGTCTTTTAGAGCTTCCAACTGAGGCTGCAAAATAACAAACGGTAGAACATTATCGGCTATATCCTTCAGCCATTTCCTTTTTTCCTTGCGTCTGGTTTCCTCTTTGGCAATACGATCTTCCATCGAACGCCATTCCTTTTTAGAGATACCACCGCTTTTTGTATAAACTTTTTCTAAGGAAGCCAATTGGTCATCTATTACAGCAATTTCACTTGCAATTTCTCGATAATCTTCTTCGGCTGATGTAATTCGTTCAGCAAGGAGATTATCATCAGATAGGCATTTTTCATATTCTTCTGAGATATCAAGACCGTCCTTGGACTTGTTACGCGAAATTCTACGAAAATTATCACGAATAATCTCCATTGTATCAAGATTACACAGTTTCAAGAATGCTTCCTTAAAATCAGTGCTCTTGTTTCCGTCGAAAATGAAATCACTAATTTTTTCACCGTCAAAAAAGTAGAACTTAAACAAATTTGGTGGTAAAGTTTGGAGTAAGAAGCTCTCAAAATCACTTTTTTCAGTTTCAGAAACTATTTCACCATCTTTTGATAGTGTAAAGTTTTCGATGATTTTATTACCTTTCACCTTCCAAAGTCTGTCAAAAGTATAAACATGATCATCCTTACCGTCATCAAGAAGTAAGTCTATAACAACTTCAGATTCACCGACTTTTTTAAGCTTTTCGTTTGTATTAATGATTTTTTCTACTTCTTCATAGTATCTTGTATTATTAGTCTCAAAACCAAATACTACACAACCATAAAGACAAATCTTAATTGCATTAAAGAGCGTTGTTTTTCCGGCACCATTTTTCCCTCCAATTAAAACCATCCTTTTGACGCTATCTGAGATGTTGAAATTAAATTCATTGTAATTAACATATGGGCCGATGTTCTTTAGCTGTATTTTCTCAATTTTCATTATCTAAAACCCCTTCGACCGCATCATAGTGCAACCAACCTTGACCGATAATTTGGTCGAATGCTTTTTGCATCTTATTATTTCGTGTTATATGTTTATTTGTATCCACTGAAACAATTAGCTTTGTAATCAGTTCAACAGGGATATTATACTTTTCAGCGGCTTGCCTAATAGCAAAAATCGCCTCACCATCAAATCGTGCAGTTTTGTACTCGTCCCAAGGTAGCTTTTTACCTTTTACTTTATAGTATGTATCCACAAGACTTCTACAGGTCAAATCGCCTTCCTCATCCCACATTTTATCAATGACTTTAAGTTCTTGGAGTGTTATAAGTCCTAATCCTGTTTTGTTTTCAAGTTCCAAAAGTCCCTCAAGTATTATTCTTCTAGCTTCAAGCGTAAAAGGTCCCATTCCAAATGTTCCATCAGCTTTTTTATAAACAGTACCATTACGACGCTTACTGTCTCTCATGTTGGCATCCTCACGCATCTCCAGAAGCTTGTTTCTAAAATCTCGAAGTAATGTAAGTTTTTTTGCATCCTCTTCATTGGATTTGTTAATGAAGTTTTGAAGGGACTTGTCCTCCTTAACCATTGTGCAGCACCAGCATCCAAATCGAGAGTTGCCTGTTACGGGAATCTTATCCCTGTCCACTTCTCCCAAGACGCTCTTCTCCTCACTAAGATTTTCACCTTGGTAAAGGTTGAAGAGATACTTCATATCTGTTCCCCAAGGACTTTTGCAATCACCCTTGAGTAAAAATTCCCACACTAAGTCATTAGGAATTTCGGTTATAGGATTGTATACATATGCATTTGGAATATCATTGTGCATATTAAGAAGTTTGCCTTCAATTTCACGTGCTGTGATTGTTTTCATACGAGTAAGACTTTCACCTTTACGTACGCCTAATAAGACAATAATCTCTCCACTCTCTTTGATTCGTTCATTAACATATTTGTTCATCGGATTGATTTTCAAACGTTCTGTGCACCATCTAAATCCCGGTGGCTCTGGAGTCGGATAACCAAGACCGATCACACGACTCCAAAAAGTTTGATCTGCATCAGGATATATAACATCTGCTTGAATATTCAAGCCATCGTTTTTAGCTGCTTTGTTGATGCTGTCGGAAGATGAATGCATATATTCTTTAACAATTGGATTCTCCACCATGGTATCGGAAGTTATAATATAAACCCTCTTGCTTAATTCTGAGCCTGATTCCTTTATGCGTTTCATTGCTTCGTAAACAAGACTAACAAGCAGTGTTGAATCTTTGCCACCACTATAGCCAATTAGCCAAGGTCTATCATCATGCTTATATACAATCATGATTTCTTTTATAATGTTTTCAAAAGTCTCAAATTCGCCCGTATATTTCATATTTATTACTGCTCCAAATATTATTTGTTTTTCGGCATATCACGCCATTCAATCCCGATATAATCTAAAACAGCACCCCAACCGAAACGATTTCCTTTTTCATCAACGCAACATTTGTTCATCCAAAAATCCCATTCTTTTGGATTGCGTTCGCGAAGACGATCAAATCTATGCGGACGTTTTTCCAATTGGATTCCGAAACCGCACATAGAACATCCTGTCCTTTGTTCGCCTGTTGTATATAACGCTCCCGTTTCGTCGCGCTTTATTTCACCATAAATTTCAGGCACTGGAACATCTAAATCAATAGCTAATTGCAATAAATCTTGTCTTGTGAAAATAGCGAACGGAGCAGAACGAATAGTTCCTTTTCCAAAATAGTTACACCCGTTCAACATAAGTGCCTTCTCACGTCGTCCACCTTCGGATGCCATCAATCCTAAAAAAGGTACACTATTATTCTCTCTTGCCCAATCAGTACACGGTTTTTCCTTAAGATAATAACAACATTTTGCTGATACTTTAAATGGAGCGATTTGATAATTAACTCCTTCGGCCTCGTTCTCGTATCCTGCAAATTTATCAAGCCATTTTTGCGGAAGTTTCATTCTGGAATTCTTTTTATATCCGCCTTGTTTTCCTGTTTCTCCTGTAATAATAGCGTGTCTTACTGTTTTGCTCTTTTCTGTTTGGTTCTGCAATAATTCGATTTTTTTAGCAATCTCTTTTGATAATACTGGGAATCCAAATTCTTGGAGCACTTGCTGCTTAGTCCAGTATGTGCCATCCTCACGTTTAGCGGGCTTTAAGGGAATCACCCCTATTTGCTTGTGAATCTTTTGGATACTTATATCTTCAAGACTTGATACTGATACAGCAGGAACATTTATACCAATAGATTTCAAAAAATAAAATAACGTAATGCTATCAAGCCCTCCTACGGATACATAGCAACTTAAATCTCGTTTTCCGCATTCGTTGTAAAATTCCCATGCTCTTATCCGAGCATAATTAACTTTAAATTCATACGGCATTTTTTGTTTAACCTTAAACGTAGCAACTTTTTGTGCCGGATCTATACTGTTGCTTTTCTCATTTATCTCTTCCATTTTAATTTCTCCCAGTCAATATTCTTTACCCGATAGCAATGCGTTCTTTTTTAGATTCTTCATCAGTAATTGGAAGACCAATAAGTCTCTTTATTTGAATATATGTTAAAAAAATACCTTGCTCGTTGCGGTTGATTTTACCATTTGGTTTAATTGCTCTGTTCATCCAACAAGTTTCATTATTCCTAAGCCAATCAATTTGCTTTAGTTTTTTTAATGCTTTTCCTTTGTCTATATATTTGTTCTGACAGAAAAACTCACACAGTCTCCCCAAAGAAAGAATAATCAATCCTTGAGTGATTATATAATCTTCGCGAAGACTTTTTTTGCTAAGCTCGCCTCTATCCATCTCATTCCATTCACGCATATTATTCACGACATTACACCAAAAATCATAGATGAATTTTTCACTGTTTTCATCATCGCCTATGATTTTTATTATTCTTTTATGCGCCGTATAGAATGTATTTAAAGTGAATATATTGGATGAAAATTTGCTCAAATTATCTTTTTCTTTATCTGTATACTTACGCAAAAACTCAATAGAGTTAACTACATTTTTCGTAATAATTGCAACTCGATCCTTTGATTCATACAGTGTATTAAGGGATTTGGAAGTGGTAACAGCATGCTTATTAAGATCAGTAAACATCTGCTGACTTGATTGTAAGCCTTGATCTTTATACATAACCACAGAAATTGTTTCATCTTTTAAGCTTTCATCCTCAGACAAAGCCGCCTCAATCGCTGCCTTTCGGTGTTGACCATCGTTTATAAGAAATATAGCATCCATATCAATTTCGAGCAGGCCTGTGTTTGCTTGCGGGGCAGAAGGAACAAAAGACATTTCTCCATCTACGGAGGCTGCAAGCGCAGAGAAAACATACGAATCTCTATTATCTAAAATATAGTCGCGAATTTCTGGAATGCGCAGTTCATTTAATCTTCTTTGAGCGCGATGCTCAGGAGCCACATCGTTATTATCGGTCATAAAAATTTTACTTAGCAACCCTAGAGGCACCATACAAATATAATATTCTTTACCCGCTTGTTTTCCCTTTACTGCAGGGAATTGATATCTTAACATAGAATACCTCCAACTTATACTTACGTATATACGTAAGTATATCATAAAACACGCAACATGTCAATCAGATATTGACCTTTTAGATCCACTGCTACATTAATGTTTATTATATGGCAAGCTATGCTAAAAAGTGCTATCGTATTAGAAGAAATGAAATTTTCTATATTATCTATATCAAAAAGGCGTTCTCTATAACGATCGAGAGCGCCTATTTGTTAAGAATCCCAACTGATTTTTTTAACAAGTGCTATTGAAAACTGTAAAAACTCATCTGGAAAAATTTTGGTAAAGTAATCATTAAGATATGATTCCACCTTCTCCTTGGTATCGTATGATTCTATTTTATCCATCGTGGGATAGCGTTGAAAATATGTACGAGACTCATCTTTTAACAAATTACAGTACTCTTTACTATATTCGCAACTAACTACGCTTAAATGTTCTTCAATTGTTGCAATCTTTGAAAAGATATCTTCATTTGAAAGTTCTTTGTTAAGTGTTTGGGGAATAAAAATATAATTAAACAGAGAGTTTTTATACTTTTGAATTGTTGGTGGATACTTATATGGAAAATCATACTTTTCTGTTTTTACATGTAAATTGCCACTTTTCGCAATTATAAAGTGCTCCAAACTGTAGGTTGTTTTGTTGTTAAAAAATTGATTTAGTTCTAACGCATTCGAAATATTCGTAATAAAGTCGCTGCCACTTTTAGTTACCACAAAGAAATTGCTAATGGCAGCTAAAGATTTGCATCGAATTTCTTGGATGGAATCGTCATCGCCTTCACTGTATTTATATGATGCAAGAACCTTGCCTCGGGTTAATTCATGTGAAGTAATATAATCATAAAGCCATTTGTCAATTCTAGATTTCCAATCCTCTAACCTTACAAAGTTATAGAATGTATCACTTTCCTTTTTATTTGCAAAAACAGTGAACAATACCGCTGCACAAAAGACACTATAAGCCGATTTGTATTCAGCTTTTTTGTGTGTTTGACCATCAAAATATGTGAGGATATATTTCAATGCTAAAATTTTCGGAATCACCTCTTTTTCCATCAATATCTTTTTTAGCATCGAATGAAAATTCTGAACATCTATAGAATCAACTTTTTCTTCACAAATAAACTTGCTCTTAAAAGTCGAGGAAGGTGCCTCGCTTTCAATAATATCCGTCATTATTAAAACACATTCATTAAGCCTAGAAAGAACATTCTGCAAATAATTTCGATCTCGTATGGTCTCAATCAAATGACTGCCTTCATAAAATTTAGTACTTCCGCTTTCAAATTCAGAAGTAAGGCAAAAATTTTCACCAAACCTAAGGGAACTATATTCGCAAACGCCATCTCTAGAAAGATATAAATCACAGTAGAAAAAATGCTCATACAGTTTCATTAAGGGGTATCGTTTTTCCTCAGAACTTTGCTCCACTCCATTTAATCGCAAAACATCACGCTTATTCTTTTGCCAAAGAGAACGAGTTTGTTCACGAGCATCCTGACTAAAAAGATAACCTTTAAAAATATCTTCTGTATCCAGACGAATACCTTTAAGATTGACGTCTAAAAAATATTGAATGCTGGTATTTACATCATCAGAATAACTAGCAATTATGTTAAACTCAGATTTACAAAGATTATCAAGAAGCCCTTGTGCCTTGTGGCGATCAGACAAAAGCTCAGAGGAAGCAATTGTATCCCATAATCTTTGAATACGAGGAAATTGATTATAATCATCACTTTTATGAATCGTTTCCCACTCTTCTTGCGTAATAGCTTGTAGATCAAAATCTTTGTTTAAAAGTTGCTGAAAGCCTGTAAAACCTTCATTGCGAAGAGGACAAAGTTCTGGTGTAGAAATTTGTTTTCCAAACTTTTTCTTGATGCAAGTGACGATCAACATAAGTACGGTTGTACGCTGTTGCCCATCAATAATCTCACAAGTATGATCAGATTTAACTGTTAAAATAATATTTCCCAAAAATTTATTACCACGTGATAAATCAAATAAAAGCATCTTCAAATTATTATCATCCCAACGAACCTCTCTCTGAAAAGCGGGGATAGAATATTGTCTATCCTCATCAAGACAAATACTTTTCACCTGAGGCTGATTAGGTTTCACAGATAAACACACTTGTGTTTTTGATAAAAAATCATTTATACTTGTAATTGTTCCAACGATTCCCGCCATAATAAATCTCCTATCTATATCCGGATTATATATTTTACGAAACAATCTCAACAATATCGTCCATAGTACACTCAAGCGCGGTACAGATCTTTACGAGGACGTCGCTGGAGACAACGGCGCCGTTCTTACCCATCTTGGTGATGGTAGCGATGCTGATGCCGGCTTTTTCGGCGAGCTCTTTCTTTTTCATATCACGGTCGATCAGAAGCTTGAACAATTTTTTATAGCTTGCGGCCATTGTATTACACCTCATAAACAGTTATAGTTAGTACATTGTATCATCGGAAATCATTATACCACACTCCACACCAAATATCAACAACTTTCGGCAGATAAATACTGCGATTTCAGCATTTATCAACTTTTTATTGCAAGTTTTCTATTCCCTCTTTGCTTTTCCGTAATCCCTTTTTCTTTGTCTACAGCGACGCAAATTTTGACTGCAATTATTTTTATAAATACAGATACTTGAGTTGCCGCATAAACAAAAATCGCTCCCAAGAATTGATCTTGGAAGCAATTTTTCACACAGTGTTTATTTATCAATCTTCTTCATTCCGGCGGCGTTCTTCTTCGGCTTCCTCCTATTCACGGCGATACTCACTGTCGTCCCAGTTATACACATATTCGCCTTGGTCGATGCTGAAACCGTCTCTTTCGATATTTTCATATTCGCCGGAATCATAGTTGAAACAATACTTCGACATACGATCCTCCCATTTACAGCTTGATGATCTCGTAATCCGTGCGTGTGCCCTTTATGCGATCTGCGCGAAACAGCTGGCTGTTTGTTTTCCAATGCGGGAATTTATCCGCTTTTTCTGCGTTGGTATCACGATGGCAAATGACGATATTTCCTGCAACATCACTGCCGCCGAGCGACAGCGGACGGATGTGGTCAAGTGTCGGATGATAGGCGCTGTGCGGATCTCCACAGGCGGACTTCCGCATTTCGCGACCGGCATAGTCGAAAACGGTTTCACGGTTCCCGAAAACCTTGTTCCATACTTTGACCGTTTTGTACTTTGACATTTTGATGCCCTCCTTTATAAGTGATATACACATTATCGCACATAAAAGAGGAGCGCACTATGAACCGTCGGTTCAAAAAAACAGCATCCCTGTGGGCCCGTTCACCCGTAGGGACGCTGTTTTTTTCAAAGACTCTCGGCAATTTTTTGAAACAGCAAAAGTCTTTTGGCCGACGGCGTTCTTTGACCGGAGCAATAATAGGCGACCGAGCGGGGCGTAACACCTAAACGCGTCGCCCACTCTTCCTGAGAAAGACCCGATTTGTCCACTATGCTCCGAAAATAGTCTGCCATCTCATAATCGATTTTTCGATTACTCATATTCGCAAACCTCCTTTGCATAGACAACGCAGTGCTCCGAAGGTTTTTTAAATATGTAATATCAGTATATCCTATTTTCTAAAAAAATCAATAGGGAAAAATCAATTTGCAGGAATATCGCTTTTCGATAATTCTGTAAAGTGGTGTATAATCTACTCGCGGCGTATACGGCGGATCGTTAAGCAGTTTATACTTGATTATACTGCCGAATGCACTGTCGAGTGAGGAAAAGCCCAGATATTCGTTGATCCTGTCCATAAAAAGCGCATTACAATACTGTATTTCATCGGAAGCTAGTTTCTTTATATCATAAATGTATTGATCGTTTTCCGAATAAACGCCGCTGTTTTGTTCACCTTTCGTTGCCTCATAATAATTGTGGTTTGGCTCAAAAAGACTTTCGTTGGGGATCACCGTCAGCTCCGTCAAAGGCACACACGACAACCCGGATTTCATTCCTGCATATCTGAATTTATAGAATGGATTGATGAGCACGATCATTCTCTTAGCCGAAATCGGAAACATCATGAAGTTTTCACTGAAATGTGTGAGCGACTTTTTTAAACTTGCAATTACATCTTTTTCTTCATCGTTTGTCGTGCGGTTTAATATGTCTGTCAGCCACGAGAGCTTTTTATCATTATGTCTTGTGATGCCGTCCCAGTCTTTTTCGTTTTCCGATGTCATACCGATATCGGTAATGACAAATTCATCCCCGCTTTCCGGCGCATCCCAGAAGGCAATATATCCGCTGTTAACAATGCTTGCCCAACGGTATGCCGGATAGGTTTTATTGGAATTTTGCAGAATAGATGCAGGTGTACCGTCGGAATCCAAAACAGTATTAACAGTCCGCATCCAATATTCATACGGCGTTTCGCCTTCGATACGGCGTTCTTTAAAGTCGGGAGCAAAAAAATTCTTCATTTGCCGTTCCTTTTGCAGCCATTCTTCATTTTGCATAGTCCGCAATTCTGAAACAAGCAGAAATTTTTTGACCTGTAATAGCTGCATACGGTTCAGAGAAACCGTATGGTCGGCTTTTAGCAGTATATTGGCAAGTAGGTTGCCGAATTGCGATTCGACTTTTGTATTCAGTGCTCTTTCAGTGTTGTGGTCATAAAGAACGTTTTGCGCAAAGGCATGCTCGGGGGCAATATTCTCGCGCAGCTCGCCGGTTTTTATGTTGTAGGTACAAAGCCTATTACTGAACTTTCGCAAAACCAACCGCGGAACATAATGACTGGAAAAACTGCCGTTTGGCATAAACTTCCCTCCAAAAATGTTTCATTGATAATATAATACACCATATTTGGTTGCTGCGCAACCGGCGGCTAATAGTCTGCACAAAATTGACTTGAACAAACTGCTGTTCAGAGTTATAATAACCATATAAAAAGCGATCGCCTTTCGCGTGAGAGCGAGAGGCGTGTAGTGTGTATTATTCTGCAAAAAAATCTTGCTGACCACATAACAGACCACCTACCGTTTCGGAGCACTCGGAAACAGTGGATACAAGAGTGCTAAAGAGTGCGGTTTTCCGAGCGGAAAGGGGCGGAAAAAGCTATTTTTAGCGGAAATTGCCTTCATAGGTCCGTTTGGGAGCAGGATGCCGCAGGTTCGAGTCCTGTCACCTCGACCATAACAGGACACCAATTTTGATACAATGCGTATCTTGATTGGTGTCCGTTTTCTTTATCCGAAAATCCTTGTTTAATGGGAATTATCAACACAATTTAACGAAAGAAGGCTCTGCAATGACTGAAAAACGGTCACAGCAGAGCCTTTTCTATTTTTTACCTTTACACCATTTAACGAAAGGTCGTAAGGGTGTGCATTTTCGGCAAAGGGGTGTGCACTTTTTAATTATTTCTAAAATTAACAAACAGCCGCAAGGCTACAGTCTGTAACGCTCCATCGGAGCGTTGTCATAATTAGAATAGTTTTCTATGTGCATAGTGAAATTATCTGTATTACATATTTGCTTAAAATCGGTTAATATTCCATCAGTGCTAATGATATGCTCATAGAGTATGAATATCGATTTATAATACAACGGAAATCAGTTCTGCTACAATAGCAAGGATAAAAGGGGTGATTTAATGTATCTTGTGCTTTGACCGGGCTATCGGCTTGTTGGGGCTTGGCATCGGGGCTGCAAATATTCAGCAATATGCACGAAGTCAACACATTTTTTCTGAAATGCAGGTTTAAGCACAAATGCTGTTTTTAAGTGAATTTTTCTGCTTAAAATACATTTCTTGCCATGGCAGTATAAATATCGGTTTTACGGATAGCTCTTATTGCTGTGAAAACAGCAAGCAGATTGACAACCGATATAATCGTAATTACCGCAAAGGGATAAATAAGTAAATCAATGTACGGCAAATACGGAATTGTGGACTGTGGCGAAAAAACAACAAATACTATAACAAGTATTGCAGATAAAGAAAAACCGATGATATATCCGGGTATCGTTTTCTTAAGGGCGTCGACAGAGAGCGTCCTGAACAATATACCATTATTTGCACCGATAGCTCTTGCAACGGAAATCTGGCGTATTTTGGATTTTATATCCGTGTTAAGACAGATAAATGCAAACATTGCGGATAGCACAAGATAGATGACAGACGAAATCATAAACGGCATTCTGGTCTTGCTTACTGCATCATCTGCATTATACTTCTGAATTGCAAAATTGCTTATCTGCAATTTTTTCTCATTTGCGAGAGCGGTTAGAATGCCGCCTAGTTTTCTTTCTTCGCTTTCGCTGAGCTTATTATTGTTGTTCAGGGCAATATAGCTGTATCTGAACTTATCGCTGATACTGTGAAGATATTTATCCGACATAAGAAGATAAGAACCGTTTGTAAACATGGTCGGGATGCCAAAACTGTTTTCATCGGCAACGGTAGCTCTGTCGGTTACTTTTATATGCTTTGTGATTATTTCCGGAATATAACCGCTGTCCACATCATTCGATATTATTTCATCGGGTATGATCATGAAGCTAAGATCAAATTCTTCTCCGTTTTTTATTTCACTGTTTACCGAAACAATGCGTTCTCCGTTGTCGTACTCAGATTGTGTAATATCAAGCGATGGGAAATTTTCTTTGAGAGTGCTGTAGTCCATTGAACCTACACCACAACCGTAAACCTTATCAAAATTGCCGACATCGGTTTTAGCAATTGCCTTTCTGAGTTCATCGGTTACATTCATATCTTCAAAACCGGCATCGGAAGGGACTGCGTTTTTATTGTTTGTGAATATGTAAGCGTTGATATTTGTCGTCATTCCTTTTGCCATAACGGTGAGATTATACTGAGAAGCCAGCTTTTCAGTTTCACGTTCAGTAAAGCCATTATATGACGGATAACTGTATGAGAAGTAATCCCGGTTCATATAACCGCCGCCGATAAAATAGACATAATCGTAATTCCGGTTGTTCATGTCAGTGTTTTCAATGTAACCTATAGTATGCTGATCAGCCAGAAACGAACCGCCCGTTACAAGAAGCATAAGCGAAGCCAGCACTATGCTGTATGCCGCTTTAGACGTAACGGCATTTTTAGAAACCGTCCTGCTCCATAAAGAAAAGAACGAAACTTTTTCTATATTGCCTATTTTGATTGCTTTTATCTTGTTTTTGCTGCTTTTGAACAGAATGTGGTAAGCGAAAAATATCATTACCGAAACAAATGCAGACAGGGATAATATTGCAAACAGATTTCCCGACAGATTAAATCTGAAAAGAGAGTTTTTAACCGTTATCATGTTGATAAGTTCTGTCACCGCAAATACCAATCCGACTGAAACAACAGATGCAATAACCGAAATAAACAGTCCCTGCCACAAAAGCACACGTTTTACAAGAACGCCTGTTGCTCCGATATTTCTGAGAATTTCGTTGTTGCCTTTTTCAGAGTTAATAAGAAGCGACACGCAGATATACACACCGAAGAAGATTCCTACTATAATTGCTACGGCAGATATATATGAAAAAACCGTATCGGCATTTGAGCTATAGTAAGAGTTATAAAATCTGACGCTTTGTTCGTCGTTGACAGAAAAACCATCGCTTAAAAAAAACGGAATATTATAGTTTTCGTCAAGTTCCGCATAGTAATTGCAAACAGCGTTCGATACTATGTTTTTTTGCAGATAATCATTTTGTTTTCCGCATAGGATACGAGGAAAAGCTCTTGCAAATCCGCTGTTGTCACCGGCAACAAGTTGATGTTCTCCGTTTGTGAACAGGCTGTAATAATCGTTGACAGTACCTGTTATCACAAATTCGCGCTGTCCCGGGCTTTCGGAAGTCATATCAAGAGTGACTGTATCGCCGATATTTACGTTCAATATTTCAAGCATACTGTCAGTAACGGCAATTTCATTTTTATTTTCGGGTAGCTTTCCGTTTATAAGTTTCACGCTGAGAGAATCACGAGCAATCTCATCTGCATATCCTATGCAGTATTCATCGTTCTGTAAATTTGTATATCCTGTTATGCCAATTAAACCGCAATACCGCTCGAAAAGGGAAGAGTAGTCTACATCTTCTCCTGTGTTGAAAAACAGTCTGCTGTAATTGCTTTTTGAGCTGTTTGCCTGTAAAAATCCTCCGAAATTTGAAATGCTACTGTTTATCGGAATCAGAACCGCCGATGAAATCAGTATAGAGCAACAAAAGCAAATCAGAAGAAATTTAGGCAAATGACGGCGTATATAATTAAAAGCTATATATAATGATGCCATTCAGTCCTCCGATATTTCGCCATCGCTGATAGTTATTATACGTCCCATTCTGTCTGCGACAGATTTATCGTGTGTAACCAGTATAAGTGTACATCCGTTGTCTGCGCAAAGCTGAGTGAGCAGATCAAGTACATCTTCGCTCGATTTTTTGTCGAGATTACCTGTAGGCTCATCGCAAAGCAATATAGACGGCTTTGTAATAAGTGCTCTGGCTATCGCCACTCTTTGCTGTTGTCCACCCGAAAGCTCGGATGGCAGATGCGATAACCTGTCGGAAATTGAAAGCTTATTGCAAATATCCGACAAATATTTCTTATCAATTTTCTTATGTGCCAGCTTCAATGGCAGAATAATATTCTGATATGCTGTCATTTCGGGAATGAGGTTGTATGCTTGAAAAACAAAGCCGATGTTTTCAAGTCTGAACTTAGCCAGTTCCTTTTCACTCATTGAAGTGATATTCTTGCCGTTTATTACGATTTCTCCGTTGGAGGCTGTTGTGATACCGCCTACCAATGTCAAGAATGTACTTTTTCCTGAGCCTGAAGCGCCTGTTACAGCCACAGATTCTCCGGTATGTATTTCTATGTTGCAATTTTTGAGTGCCCGTACGGCGTTGTCGCCTACTCCGTAATTTTTACAGAGATTATTCGTTGTGATTATATTAGTGTTTGTCATATTGCTCCTTTCAAAATAAAAAGAAATCGTTAAAAATAATCCCTTTACAGCATAATTATACAAAATACCCGATGATAATCAATGGCTTTTCCCCAAACTGTATGTTTTTCTTCCTGAAATGCAAAAATTGCAACAAAAATCCCCGAAATTGTGCTTTTCGGGGATAAAATAAGATATTCACTTTAAAAGAGTCAATTTATAAATCTGATAATTTCAACCAGACATCCGCTATAAATTGTCCGTTTCTTTCATAGAAAGATGTCATGCCGTCATATTTTTCGGCAAGCATTTTTATACTTGCCACACCAAAACCGTGAGCTGTTTTGTCTTTCTTTGTGGTTATGAGCATTGGGTTGCTTTCGAGGACGGATTTTTCAATCTGATTTGCAACTCTGATACAATAATAATTGCACTGTACGGACAGCTCGAGCAATATTTCTTCACCGTGTGATCTGGCACTCGCTTCTATCGCATTTGTGATGAGATTGGTAAGAATAACGCTTATATCAGCCGCTGAAAAGCGACTTATATCCGATGACATCACATTCGTCCTGAGCGTTATGCCGGAAGCGGAGCATTTGCTGTTCAAAAAAACAAGTATGGCGTTGAGCATTTCATTATCGGTGTGTACGGGTATATTTATATCCGCCTGAGAAATGCCCGCATTTTCAAGGAAAGATAAAGCCTGCTCGCTCTTACCGCTTCTGATAAGTTCGCTGACCGTGCCTAACTGACCTTTGATATCGTGGCGTATCTTGCGTAGTTCATCATACATTCTGCGCATTTCATCAAGATTGTTAGCCTGCTCATTTATCTGAACGAGTAGCATGGATTTTTGATGTTTTCTTTATGCTCGCGAGAAATTCTTACCAGCATATAGAATGATATTATGTTTATTATAATAAGTCCCGCCACTGTCAGTGTGAAAAAGAGTATCTTATTTGCGCTTCCTAATTTAATTCCAAGTTCAATTTTGTAAATACATATACCACTGAGCAGTGTAGCGGCAAAAACGGCACTGAATGCAATCCATTCGTTGCTATGCAGTTCGGTTTTGTTCTTACGGGTGAGAAGCAGTATCAATCCGAGTAAACCGAACAGAACGACTTTTGATATAATAAGAATTACAATGCGCTGAGAACTGCTGCTGTCGCCGACAGCTTCCGCCGGGAATTGCGACATAAAATTTCCCGACAGGGTGTAAATACTTATTGCAACTAGCATGAGTGTAGTTTCTGCTATTACCGGGAACAGAATATGACAAAGAAGTGTACCGTGCAGAAACAAGCGGCAATATAGTATAAGCAAAATTATAAATCCTGGTGTGCACAGAAGAAACTTATCAGGCAGTATCTTTGAAAGAAATGATGTGAATGCTGTTGTAATTACGACTGTGGCAACAAATGCCGAATATTTCTTTATGCCTGTATATTTTGCACCGAAAAAAGATGTAAGAAACCACAGGATAATAACATTTTCGCAGATTGTTGTAATAATTTCTGTAACGGTAGAAAGCAGTCCCATACTAATCCCTCGCAAATTTTATCATAGCCTGCTTGATTTCTTCGGTTTTTGTTCTGCTGACAGGGAGTGAGCTGTTATCGGTAAGGATAATATTATTGCGTTCTACCGAAAAAATGAAGCGTGTATTTACAATGAATGATTTATGTACGCGGATAAATCCGTAAGACGATAAGGCTTTTTCTGTTTCCGATAAGGATCTTGTCGTTCGGATATCGGTATCGGTTGTATGTATAACGACCTCGTGCCCGTATGCTTCGATATACTTTATTTTGTTATACGGCAGAGAAATCAGTTTACCCTGAAAGGTAAAAGTGTAGCATTGCCCTGATTTGGAAAGATAATTATCAAGGCGGATAACAGCTTCTTCAAGTTCGCTGTCAACATGGCTTTTTCTTAAGAATCCGAACGGCCTGTATTTAAACGATGAAAACACAAAGTCGTCATGATTAGTGACAAAAATGACAGGGATTGACGTTTTTGAAGAGTTGATATACTGTGCAACATTTTCACCGTTTACTCCGGGCATATCAACATCAAGAAAAACAACGTCAAAACGGTTTAATGGATCATTTAACGCAGTGATTAACTCAGAGCCGTTAAAAAACGGTGTAATATTATATTTAATTTGGTTTTTATTCAGTACTGTCGAAAGCTTTTCGCTCATTATTTCGTTGAAAAGCTCATCGTCATCACAAATTGCTATCTCCATGTTTATCCTCGAATACATATTACTTTGACAAAATTTTACCATCAATTTCTTGCGTTGTCAAGGATTAAGCCAAATGTAATGTGGACACATAGCGCAGATTTATTATAGAAAATCAAGAACAGAAAACGGCGATTTACGAGAATTGGAGTTGCGGTTCTTCTGCAATATACTTTGTTAAAATGCATAATCCTTGACACAATTTATTACCTGTGATAGAATTGAAACAGCAGATACAATCGAATTATCAGGCAACACTTCACGAAAAGAGGATAACATTATGGCAACACCCGATCTTTTATTCCCGGCAGACGCATAACAGGACACCAATTTTGATACAATGCGTATCTTGATTGGTGTCCGTTTTCTTTATCCGAAAGTCTTTATTTAATGGGATTTATCGATACAATTTAACGAAAGAAGGCTCTGCAACGATCTCAAAACGGTCGTTGCAGAGCCAGTTTGATTTTCTCAGGCTAAACCTTTTAACGATTGGTATGTAGATATGTCCACTTTTTTAGGTGGTATGTCCATATTCACATTCACTGTTTCGAAGCCCGGCCATCAGCCTTTGATATATGCTGTCGGCGTACAGATTGTTTTCATACTGAAGTTCACCGAGTGGGCTTAAATTTATGTCCCGTCTGCAAGCTACAGCTTTACCCATTTGTGATTAAGAACACAGTGTGTTATGCAACGATCAATTCCAGCATCTGACCGCAGCCCATCTGCTGTTTTTGAAATGAATTGCTCATAACTTGCCGCCGGCAAAAAGGCACTCTTAATTCGACAGTAGTCATCCTCCGTAATATCCCAAGGTTTGATTTAGAACATCAAGTCCTGAAGCAAGCACGGCTTCTTTGAATAACTCATACATAGCAAACTCTCCACTTCACCGAAAATATCGTCCTCTAAGCAAGTATACCCGCAGAGTACAGTTTTGTTTTCCGTGTTACGTTGCGGTCTGTTAGATAATACTTTGACGTATTGCAGATATTTTCCTTTGCTGGACGATGTGTTTTGTGTGCTTGCCATTAGGATTGCGTATGTTACTCTATATTTTTCGGGATTATTCGCATTTACACAGTTCTTTTTTTCAGAACCAAACATATCGGGGCAAACATTATTCTATCCCATTCTCAGCTTTCTTAATTCTAACCGCAAGATACTCTTTTGTGGGCAAATCAATTCTGAAACGTCCCTTAAAACTTCCGACATTCTCAACCGTCATGTTCCATGTGTCTATAATGTCGACGGTGTATATATTATTATCGTCAATATGATAATATCTGAATCCCGGACGCGAAATCCCGTGATAAAACAGGTGATAACCGGTTTTATCAGCTAGATTTTCATCTTCCGGAACCACACATAGCTCGTCCCATTCCATGTTTTTGGGTCGCAATCCGCCGTCCGGAGCTTCCTCAAGTATTTTTCGCATAAAAGCTATTCTTTCCGGGCTGTCACCCTTAAGCTCTCCGCCATGAGACCACCATACCGCCTTATCGTCTATGTAGGTTTCGCCATGACCACCGTAGCCGCCGCGGCAAAGTGCTTCCCAGAACCTCCGAACAAGCTCTTGCGGCGAAATATTGCCCCACGCATACTGGATATTTCCCTCGTATAGCATTTCGTCAATTACTATCGGTTTGCCATAGCTTTTTCTCCACTCGGATGTTCCCTCCGGAGAACGCTGAATGCTGCAGTGCGTTATCCATGACTTTGTATGATCGTAAAACAGATTACCGTTATGTATTGATCGCAGGTGATCATACGGGTCGCTTTCTACGATTATCTGCGCATATTGTTCCCAGTCCTCAATGCTCTTGTTTTTTATCAGGTCATATTCATTAGCAAATGACCACCATACATTTCTGAAAGCCGAAAACCTTGCCGCTGTGTATTTCAGATAAAGTTCGTTTTGCTCCGGTGTCATTGTTGAGAAGCCCCAGCGGTCATACGGGTGAAAGAGGATAATATCTGCCTCAATACCCAGCTTTTGAAGCTCGGTGATACAGTATTCAATATGCTGAAAATGCTTGGGGTTAAATCTCTCGAAATCCCAGTTGTTGCCCTTGGAGTCCGGAGTGTAGCCCCACACATTGTCCTCTGTGATAGCACTTCCGTCAACCGGAGTACCCTCGTATGGATAGGAGCGCGGCTCACGTGAATTGTAGCAGTAGCTTTTAGGAAATACGCAGAAACGTAACTTGTTGAACGGGGAATTTCTCAGAGTTTCAAGAGTTTGTGCGATAAGGTCATCGCTTTGCAGATTCCATACATAACAGGTCGTGCCGACAGGATAATAAGGTGTTCCGTCGGAATACTGAAAATGATATTTGTTATGTACCTTTACGCAGCCGTGATTATTTTCCGACGGCGGCGTGACAGAAAAAGTTCCTTCGTATTTACTGTCAGAAAAATTCCCGCAGACCGTAAAATGGTATTCTTCCTCAAACGATGGCATGAATCTTACTTTGTATATTCCGTTCCCATCGTAAAAACCATTTACGGTTTTGCGCTCGGAATCGCTTTCAAATAGCGCAGTGATACTGCGTTCCAGAAATGGGTTGCCAGCGGTAGTTCCCTCGGAGCAAAACTCGAAAACGCCCCATTTTTCAACTGATTTTGTATAATTCATAATGGTTCCTCCAATGCCTTTACACATAAACCGACGGATCACTGTGCTGGTGGAATCCGTCGGTTTTGATTTTGAATATCACAGTTAATCTGATTTATGGCGCTGAATAAGTAAATGTTATTTCCAGCGTCGAAAGTATCTCATTGTCTTTGACGGGAAGAACAGTCGCGGACAGACCGGAATTGTCGCCATCGGCACATCTGCAGTCATCGGGGATAGATGTTACCCACTGGTTATAGAGGTTTACTCTCGTGCAGTTATCGTCGTCGGAACAGGTATATTCCTTGCCGGATAGCTCACGGACTTCGCCGTTTACCTTAACCTCATCAATAGAGATAGTATAATCCGGGAAGAACTTCTCGCCGTTGTAAATCCCGAGAGCCGAGAAAAGCACTCCCTTTGGAATACCGCAATTTGAGAAATCCAGACTGACGGTGTAGGTTCCCTCACCGGTTATCACAGCATTGTTTGCAACGATACCCAAGGTCATATCCGTCGGGTCGTACTTGTTGCCGACACAGTACTGAACTGAAGAATCAAGACTCTGGTACATTATCCATGCCACTGCGGTATCATCAGAAGCCGGAATGGATACGCCCGCCATAAATTCGTCTTCAGCCGCCTTTGTTGACTTGTCCATTCTCTCCCTTGCGGCAGACTGAATCTCGGAATAATCCTTGCCTTCTTCGGTCGAAGCGCGTCTGTCGCTGTACAGCTTTGCTATGTTTTCATCGGTAGTTTTTCTGAGGGCCCTTTTGTAAAAATCGCTGCAGTCCCAGAGGACGGGGCAGTAATTATACAGGTCGCAGTTATCCAGAAGATTGGCGTAAAACTTATCCCTATCGGGTTTATTCGCCGCACCCATAACGGCATATTCGCCTATAACCACGCCGTATCCCTGGTCTGTGAATTTAGTCAGCATCTGAAAAAGGGAATTCTGCTCCTCGTAATCGCCTGGAGTTCCCCACCGTTTTGCATTGCCGTCACTGCAATAGTCCCACGGCGTGTAATAATGTACTGAAAGCAGAAGCTTGTCCTTTGCAGTGTCTTCCGGCATTTGGTATCTGTCATCGCATGTTTTCCTGAAGTCGGTGTTGTACCCTGCGATAAGCAGGAATCTGTCTGCATTTTTGCCGCCGGTCGAACGTACCAGCTTAACAAATTCGCTGTTAATTCTGTTCGTTGTTTCGTAGCATTCGTCCTCGCTGAGAACTCCTTCTGTTCCGGTGACGTCGCTATCGTTGAGTCTGTGACAAAGTTCCTCATTTGCAGATTCAAATATCAGCTTGTAGGAATAATCGGAAAAATGCTCGGATATCTGCGTCCACATGGACTTATAAAGTGCCATTCCTTTTTCACGAACTGCCTCGTCGGCGGAGCCGAACATTCCCCACCAGCTTCCGTCCCAGTGTTCATTCAGTATAACATACATATCAGCGTCAAGAGCATAATTGACTACCTCATCGACACGGTTCATGAGCCGCTCGTCAATGGTGTAATCTCCGCTCTCGTAATTTATGCCATTGGTCCATGCCACAGGAATGCGGAGAGTATCGAAGCCCATAGCTTTCATATCGTCTATCATATCCCTTGTGGTGACGGGCTGTCCCCATAGCGTTTCAAAGGAAGTGGGGTCTACCCCTAATTCCACATAGCTTTTGTGATTGTATGCCTCCAGCGTGTTGCCGAGGTTTATTCCGTTGCCCATGAGCCGGATAACCTCCGTTGCGGTAAGGTCGTTTCCGGACACATTGTTATCCGTAATACTATTTGTGGTACATCCGTTTAATAACATTGAAATAACCAATCCTATGCTTCCTATGATTTTAATAGCAGAAACACGGTTCATTGAAGATCCTCCCAAATTATGATTTTCTCACCTTAATCAAGGATAAGCCCACTTATTTCAAGATTGTAGGTTATTGATGTAAAGGGAATTTCCTCACCGTTTTTTATGAGCGCAAAACGGTAGCCTATCCAGTCGACAGTGGTTTTTGCGGCAACTATTCCGCATTCCTTGGTGCCGTAAACCACGGAACCTATCTCAGCGCCCATCCAGCCGTTAGCAAGTCCATTTGCGGAGCCGCTTGTCGGGTCAAGCTCTGCGTTTACAGGGACTTCAACGATACCGTTTTCCGTTTCAAGACCTACGGACTTGACAAGTACCTTGTATTTCGCGTCCGGGTCAACGTTGATGAAACCGAAGTTAAGTAACTCGCTCTCTTTTTCAAATGAGGTGGACTTCACGGAATACTCACCGTCACCGGTCATTTCGAGATATGCCGACGGACTTGGACCGGGATTTGCAGCTTGACCGGTAAGTATAAGAGTTTCGTACTTTATCTCGGTATCTGAGATGTTCTCCTCGGGACGGAGTTCCTCATTGCCCTTTGTGAACTGCCACGATCTCAGTTCAATATCCGCACCGGAAAATACCAGATAGATATTGTGATTTCTGCCGTCAAACTTACTGAATTCAGTAGAACGAACCTTAGCATAATCAGCGTTGTCAAATTCAATGTAAGATACTGCCTTGCCGGAAATGCTGTCAAGGCGAACCTCGATTCTGCCCTTGCCTTTAACATCAGCGGTGAAAGCGGAAGCACCATAACCGAAATCCGCACCTCTTACATAGATCCATGAGCCGTTTGCCTTGCTCTTTGCGGCAGGGTCGTTACCATCTGTGTACCCTATATCGGCAGACGTAAACATAACTGCGCCGCTGTTTTCAGCGTAGGGGTCAAGAAGCTTTATCTGAGATACGCCCTGACGCGTTGCGGCAGTTATCGGGATCTCTCCGTCAGCCGCATTCATCGGGAGATAATCAACCATAATGCTGCGGTAACCTGCTGTGCCGCCTGTCAGTTCTTCAAGAAGGAGCGTGTGGTGGACAATGTAGTTCGTTCCCTGAAACTCGCAGAAATGCGTGTGATTGTTGCCCCAGCGCATTCCGGATTCGCCGTTGGCATTCTGACCGGAATTGTAGAAATATGCACCCTTGTATTCCCAGCTGTCTGCGTCAAGGGGAGTTTTTGTGGTCATGTATGCCATACTGCATGTAGGCGGCTCAGGAATGTCCTTGCGGTCCCACTTGCTGCGGTTCTGCCAGTCGTTGCAGTAGGTGTAATAATAGGTGCCGTCGATGTAATTCAGCTCGCTTGCCTCCAAGAAATACGGGGCGTCAATAGAAACGAACTCGCTGTCAAACGAAAGCATATCCGCACCCAGACGTGCTACCTTAGGCACATTGGTATGTACAACACCGCCGTCTGCAGCATTTCCGCCGCCAAAAGTAAGCCAGCCTGTGCCGTTTTCATCAATGCATACGCCCGGATCGAACGGCGCAGGGCAATTCTCAAGCCCCGGCATATTCTGATAAACCAGCGGTTCGCCGAGAGGGTCAGTCCACGGACCTACCGGGTCGGTGGAGGTAATAACTCCCACACCGCCGCCGGCATTGGAGAAGTACAGATAGAAGTGCGTAAGACCGTCTTCCTCAACGCGGGAAGCAATTGACGGTGCCCATGAATTTGTTATCCACGGCGCTATTTTGTCGACTTCTATCCTGCCATGGTATATCCAGTTCACCATATCATCGGTGGAAAATACCACAAGCGATTTGATATGGGCGTAGTCGTTCTTTGTTCCCTCTTCCGACTGCTGTTGGTCGTTCGTGCCGTAAACGTAAAGCCTTCCGTCATATTCCACTGCGGTGGGATCGGCGCAGAATATACTCGGCGAAATGGGATTGGCGTTACGCTCGTTTTTGTAGACATTTCCGCTTACCTCGTCGATTATTATTCCGTTGTTAAGGCTGTCGATTATTGTTTCGTTGTCAGGTTTGTCGCTTGTTTCCGCTTTGCTCACACTGTCTACGCTGTCGGCAGAGCTTTCTGTCTGCACAGGTGAATCATTCGAGCCGTTCTGCTCGGAACAGCCGGAAACAAGCAGCATAGCAGCTGTACAAATCAAAGCCGTTATCTTCTTGTTCATAGTTACTCCTTTCATTCAGCCTGCCATCTTTCAAGGCAGATGTCCTTGCCTGAAAATGCAAAATATACATTGTGAATTCCTGTTATTTTTGTGGAAAGAACCACAGGAATTTTATCAAATCCATCATTTGCGAGTTTGATCACTCCCAACGGTTCGGCATTCCTGTCATCAAGACGAATCTCGATAACGCCCGTGCCCTTTGCGGTAACGAGCAGCTTTTCTGTGCCATTGCCGAAATCCACGCCCTTTATGTAAGTCCATGCACCCTCTGCCAGCGACTTCACAGCCATTTTGCCGGTGGATATCTGTTCGTACCACATATCTGCGCAGGTGAACATCTCCGCACCGCTGTGAGCTTTATACGGGTCGAGCGGCTGAGTCTGCGCGACGCCTTCGCGTGTTGCCTTTGTGACGGGGAATTCCGTATCCGTGTAAGGCAGCAGATCCACGCACATACAGCGGAATCCTCCCTTTGTTTTCGTGCGCTCCTGAATGTGAAGTGTGTGGTGAAGAATGTACTTTGTTCCCTTATATTCGATAAGGTGGGTGTGATTGTTGCACCAGTCCATTCCGGAATCACCGGCGTTTAGGAAGAATCCGCCCTTGAACTGCCAGCTTTCCGGGTCAAGGGGAGTTTTGCTCGTCATACAGCCCATGCTGCATGTTCCCGGCGCCGGAATGTCCGTTCTGTTCCAGTTTTCTCTTGACTGCCAGTCCGTGCTGTATGTGTAGATAAAAGTTCCGTTTTCGTAGTTCAGCTCGCTTGCCTCGAAGAAATACGGAGCGTCTATCGGAACAAAATCGCTGTCAAACGAAAGCATATCCTTTCCCAACCGCACTATCTTAGGTATGTTTGTGTGCAGCGTATTACCGTCAGGTGGGGTACCTCCGCCGAACGCAAGCCAGCCTGTGCCGTTTTCGTCGATGCATACTCCCGGGTCAAAGGGCGCAGGACAGTTTTCAAGCCCCGGCATATTCTGATAGATTAGCGGCTTTCCGAGAGGGTCGCTCCACGGTCCGAGAGGGTGTTCCGCCGTAAGCACTCCTACACCGCAGCCGCTGTTCGAAAAGTAAAGGTAAAAATGAGTTTTTCCATCCGCCTCAACTCTGGAAGTTACGGACGGCGCCCATGAATTCACTATCCAAGGCGCAATTTTTGCGACGTCTATGAAGCCATGGTATTCCCAGTTCACCATATCGTCAGTTGACAGCATAACGATGGATTTTATGTGAGCATAGCCGTTCTTTCCGTCATCGCCGACTGCCTCGTATTCCTGATGGTCGTTAGTGCCGTAAATATAAAGTCTGCCGTTGTACTCAACGCCTGTCGGGTCGGCGCAGAATACATTCGGAGAAATTGGATTAGCCGTATTTTCCATCTTGTAGCAATTTTCGCTTATTTTCATTAGCATCACCTCATTGTTTTTTTGGCAACACCGCACAAAAAACCATTTATTGGATTTTGTACGTGTCTTGCTGACATTTTTTTCGTCATATTGCACAATACACGCACAATCTTTGCCCAGTATTGCTTTATTTTATTATACACATTGTAATGCAGAAATTCAACAGCATATATTCGTTTAATCCACCTTTTAGTCATAATATGCACTTTTGCTCTTGACTTTAGCGCGGAATTAAGCTATACTGTAAGCGGGGTGATATTATGCACAGAAGAATAGCGGTCATTACCGCAAGAGCCGACGCGTCCGAACAGCGCGATATACTATATGGAATATTCGAAGCCGCATTCCGGAAAGACACCGATGTTGTAGTCTACTCAAACATATACAACCACTGGCAGGACGATAATCTGCTGAATTATGAGAACATAATTTACTCCCTGATTGAGCCGGATTTATTTGACGGCGTTATTGTCACAGCCGAGGCATTCCGGGATATAAAAATAATCAACGATACAATCGATAAAATCAGAGCTGCAAAAATCCCCGCCATTGTTATTGACGGGGAGTTGGATGGATTTAAGAGCGTTTATTCCGACGATGAAACCGACATGGAGAAAATGACGGAACATCTGATAACGGTTCACGGTTTCACGGACATCGACATACTGACGGGAAGCAGGGACAACGCCGCTTCGCAAAAGCGTCTGAACGGCTGCAAGCGCGCATTCGGAAAGCACGGAATAAGCTTTGATAATATCAGAGTGTATTACGGAAACTTCTGGAACGATTCAGGTGAGGAACTTGCCCGGCGGTATCTCAGCGGTGAAATTCCGCGACCTCAGGCGGTGATATGCACTAACGATTTCATGGCGTTCGGGCTGTGTGATGTTCTTTCAGAGGCAGGAGTGGATATTCCCGGCGAGCTGACAGTAACGGGCTACGACATGACCGGCGGCGACCATACCGCAGGAAGGATATATCACTATCCGCTGCTGACGACTTACCGCAGAAACCGCCGTAAAATGGGACGGGACGCTGTGGATGCTATTCTCGGCGGCAGTCCTATTCAAGATAATTCCGACAGGTTCGTAAGCGGAAACACCTGCTCCTGCGGCGTCTGCCGTTCGCATCTTTTAAATGAGCTTATTGCGGAAAAGATAGACCAGTATCACACCATTATGAGCACCGTGGCAGAGTTTTCCGGCAGGCTCACCACATCGCGTACTCTTGAGGAATACACCGGAGCGGTAAGCGAGTTTTTCTACCTGCTGCACGGCGCTGACAGGCTGTTTCTGTGCCTTGACAGCGCATGGAACAGTGAACGTTTCAACGGTGGTGAGTTCCTGTGCTGTGCGATAGGTAACGATTATTCAGAACCTCCGATAAAGTTCAGCAGTGGCGAAACTCCCGTGCCGTTCATTACGGAGCACGATTCCCCTGCGATTTTCTATGTGAATCCCGTGTGCTTTCAGACAAGGCTTTACGGGTATACGGTGCTGGAATACAACCGCCCGGCGAGCTATGATTTCAGCTTCCGCGACTGGAACAAGACTGTTGCGGATACGCTGGAATTTCTGCGAATGAAGAATGATATTCACTATCTCACGCAATGCCAGCGGCAATCCGCACTGTATGATTCGCTGACGGGGTTCTACAATCTTCGTGAATTTGAAAGCATTGTGGAGGAAGCCGGGCATAACTTCTGCATTCAGGCGGTAAGGCTTAGTTTCCCGGACGGCGGAGAATACCTGTTTGGCGAAAACTACCGCAGCGATATAATCGCAGAAACAGCGTCAGCAATAAAACGTGTATGCGCTAAGCATGAAATATGCTGCCGGACCGATGACAACACATTTCTTATCCTGTTCAAAAGGGAAAACGGAATGTTTCCTGAGAAACTGAAAATATCGCTCCACAACGAGGTTTATTCACGGCACGATGAACGGCAGGTTATTATCACATACCACGGTTCCGATAACACGCTGGTCGAAGAACTGCGCTCAGCCGTATCGCTGGATGCAGAGCACGATGTCAGTCTGATAAGCGAACGAAGAAGACTTCCGCATTATAACGAGCTTGCCGACATAAGGGACAGGATAATTTCAATGCCTAATAAGATGCCTAAGCTTTCGGAAGTCAGCAGAAAAATGTGCGTCAGCGAGGGACATTTCCGCTTGATTTACCGGCAGTGCTTTGATGTAAGTTACAACCGCGACTGCATAAATTCAAGGGTAATGAAAGCCTGCTACTTACTGTATTCTACCGCCATGAGCATCTATGCGACAGCAGTAAGCTGCGGTTACGATGATGAAAAATTCTTCTCACGGCAGTTCAGGCAGGTGACCGGATTTTCTCCGGCAGAATACAGAAAAAAGATACTGCAGTGACGGCAAGAATATTGTGATGATCAATAAACGACAGACCGAGGCGCTGTAAAAAATAAGACTGCCATCTCAAAAAACGAGCTGCAGGAAAAGCTTTTTTCACAGGTGGTAAAGCAACTCACAGCAAAAGGACTGATCCTAAAAAAGGGAACGATAGTAGATTCAACGATAATAGCAGCGCCGACTTCCACAAAAAAACAAGGAACGCAAACGCAACTCTGACGCACAAGGGGAACACATGGTATTTCGGCTTTTAGCGCACGGGCTAAACGTTCCTTTTGTTCCTCATTTAAAACCGAATATCAACAGCTTCCGGTATAACAATACCGTTATGTCACATTTATCCGTTCTTCTGAACTTTAGCTTTGCGTATTTACAAATTCGGACATAATAAAAGGGCTGCTGCGGCAACCCTCAGAATGTTGAAAAAGTCAAGCAGAAACACTTGTTTTTCATTACTTCACGAATTAATTAATTTGTACCTTTCGCAATTTCTCCATCCGAAAGCTCGATGACACGCTTACAGCGAGCGGCAATGTCTTTGTCGTGGGTTACGATTATGACGGTTTTTCCTGACATATTGAGGCGTTCGAAAATCTGCATTATTTCATCTGCGGTCATGCTGTCAAGTGCGCCTGTCGGTTCATCGGCAAGGATTATCTGTGGTTCGTTTACCACCGCTCTTGCTATGGCTACTCTTTGCTTCTGACCGCCGGACAGTTTGTAGGCAGGCGTGTTTGTTTTATCGGACAGTCCGACGCTTTTTAATACATCGTTTATCGCCTTTTCCTTATTGATGGGCTTATCTGTGTATATAAGAGGGATATTTATATTCTGCTTTACCGTGTACTTTTCGACAAGGGCGAAATCCTGCATTACAAAGCCTATATGACTGTTTCTGAGCTTTGCTTTTTCACGCTCCGGTATGGAAGAAACTTTTTTGCCGTCAATATAATAATCGCCGTCCGTTCGCTTGTCGAGAAGTCCGAGAATATTAAGAAGCGTTGATTTTCCGCTTCCGCTTTTTCCGATTATTGCGACAAGCTCGCCCTTGTTTATTTCAAAGCTGATATTTTTCAATGCTTGAACCTGTGTGTCACCGTCATGGAAAGTCTTTGATATGTTGTCGAGTCTGATCATTTACTTATCCTCCTTTATCTGCATTATAAGCGGTTTTCTCTTAATGCTCACCATAACCGGTACAACGGCTATCACTGCCGTTGCAATGCCTGTCAGCATAAAAACAAGTGTTGTACGGAGTGACATAAATATAAGAGATGAAACAACAACGCCGACAAGGTTTATAATCAGCACCTCGGCGCTTATCCTGAACAGGATATCCGACTGTGAAGCGCCGCAAATCATGTGTATGAGCAGTTCACGGATATTTTTTCTGACATAGAGCAGGGTTGACTGTATCATTGAAAATACCGCAAGAATAATGATTATTGATGATATGACGATGAGCGAAATATCGGCTTTTGCAGAAACAAGGTCGATAAGCTGTCTTGTTTCATCGGCAGATATGAAGTTATATGTATTCATGCCGTTTTCTGCGGCGTAATCATTTATTGCGGCAAGGTCGGATTTATCATCGGCATAGATAAGTGAGGTGGGGTAATCAATGCCTTGTGCTTTCATGCTTTCAATGCTCATAACAGGTGTAAATACATCGTCGTCGACGGAAACGATTGAGCTTTTGTCACCTTGCAAAAAGGTTGTTTTCATGCCGCTTTTCAGTATACCGACTACCTCGTATTTATCAAGGTACAAGTCGCCGATGTTATAGTCGTTTTCAAAGTCACTGCCGAGAACTACGGGCGGATTATCTGACAGATCTTTGCCGTATTCTGTATTTTGAAACAGCCGTCCTTTGCTTACTTCAAAGCCGAATATATCAAAGTAATGCTCTGTAATTACAGACAAAGTATATTCTGTACCGTCTTTTTCTTCACAGAATTCGGAACGCCCCTCGGTTTTATAGTTTTCGGCTATGTAATAGCTGAGGTTTCTTTCCTTTTCTATGTCGTCATAATCAACCGCTATTCCGCCGTCGGTGTAAATATCGGTGCTTGACGGGCTGTAGCAGTTTTTGGGAAAATCAAAGCCGTCAAGGGCATTCACAGTTACAGTTTTATATGCGGTGATACTGCAAAGATCGCCTATAACAAAGAATGCTACTATCATCTGGAATGTAAGAAGCAGGCAGGAAAGCAGATTTGACTTTATATCGAAAAGAATTATTTTTATAAGCTGCTTGTTCATAACACTCTCCTTAACGAAATGACCTGTTCGTGCGAATACTTGTCACTCAGACTGTAGGAAATTATACCGCCGATAAGAAGGATGAACGCTACGGATATAAGTCCTGCGGAAATTCTGATATTGCCGAGATAATAAGAAACGGCAGGAATAAGAGTAAGAAGCAGTGTGACAATAAAGCCGATAAGTATGCCGACTGCGGAGATTATAAGGAAATTTATGAATATCATTTTTTTAATGTCCGCATCATCTGCACCGCATATACGGCGAGCCATTATTTCGGAGCGTTTGGAGTTTATCCATGACCATGTGAACACGCCCGAATTCATAAGAATAAGCAGACCGATAAGCAATATCGCAATGATGATAACTATATTGCCTGATGTAAAGAGATTGCCTTTTCCCGCTATCTTGGATATATCATCGGTTCTGATATTGGTATCGGGATTTTTCCCGGTTATATCTGATTTTATGCTTTCGGTGACTGAGGGCGTTTTATCTTTGTTGTCAATTATAAGTGTCAGTCCCGAAAACCGCACCGTGCTGCCGCTGAGCTTATCAGACTGCAATATGAAATCGCTGTCTTTACCTCCGTATATGTTGATACTGCTGACGGTGTAATTCTGTCCGATGAAGTTTATCGTTTTTCTTCCGTTTATCGTCATACAGTACGGCTCAAGTTCGGGCTTTATCACGGCGGTCGGTGCGCTGTTTTCAGAAGATGTTTTTTCGTAGTCAAACAGGGCGTAGCCGGAATTGTATTCGATTACGAGTTTTATTGCACCGACAGCTTTATACTTTGACAGTATATCGCTTATATCGCTGTAGGTAAGGGCGTTTTCAGAGTTGTTGTCCTGATTAACTGTTATTATTTCCGCATTATCTGAAAGTCTGCCTGCGACGCCTGAGCTTACTGAATTTAAAAACATAGAAATGAGAAAAGTGCAAAGAAAATACGTTACGGCAAAGAATGTTATCATCATGCCGCTTTTGTTGAATAATTGTCTGATATTATCACCTCATAATTCAAATCTTGTATGCTTTTATCAACTTATAATGCGGAAGAGTGTTTCGCAAATTTCGATATTTTTATTATATATGATTTATTTAGATTTTTCAATAGAATTTTTGAAATATATTACATTTTGTCGGCTTGCAATAGAGATATAAAAGAGCGGCAGAAAAGCTAAACCTGTATGTTACAGTTAAGTTAAGAAAAAGCAACAGAACACAAAGCAAACCCTTTATGAATGCGGTAATACAAAGCACCCGCCGCCGTCAAGCAATAACAGAATATCCGCAATCGCATCACGGTAAGGAATATAAAGTTTTTGATTATTCTTAAAAAAACAAAATCCGCAGGACTTGCTCATTTAAAGCTGAGCAGTCCTGCGGTTATGTTATTTCGTTCTTTTAAAACGGTCGGTTGTTTTAGCGTCACTGCCTGATTACAAGCACTCTCAGCCTTGTCCATAATAGGCATTTGCACCGTGCTTGCGCAGATAATGCTTGTCAAGAAGCTCCTGCTGCATTCTTCCTGCAGTGGGTGCGATAGTGAGGGCGTGGTAATTCATAAATGCGACTTCCTCAAGCACTACGGAATTATGCACCGCCTCGTGTGCGTCTTTGCCCCAGGTGAACGGACCGTGACTTTTGACAAGCACCGCAGGGATAGTCATAGGATCGATGTTGTTGAATGTTTCGATTATGACCTTTCCTGTTTCTTTTTCGTACTCGCCGTGAATCTCCTCGGGAGTCATGGCACGGGTGCAGGGTATCTCGCCATAAAAGTAGTCGCCCTGTGTTGTACCCATCGGCTGAATGCCTGCACCTGCCTGAGCGAACGAAGTAGCCCAGCGGCTATGGGTATGTACGACACCTCCGATAGCTGAGAAGGAGCGATATAGCTCGAGATGAGTAGGCGTGTCACTGGACGGCTTCCACTTGCCTTCGGCTGTTTTTCCTGTTGCAAGTTCGACCACCACCATATCCTCGGCTGTCATTTCTTCATACGGTACACCGGAGGGCTTTATCACTATCATTCCGCTCTCACGGTCGATTGCGGAAACATTTCCCCAGGTGAACGTTACAAGGTTGTATTTCGGGAGCAGAAGATTGGCTTCAAGTACCTCCTGCTTTAATTTCTCTAACATATTGTGTCCTTTCTTACTTTGCCGCTGCGTATTGTGCCGCAAGTCCACGTTTGTAGTTTTCCATAAATCTGGCAAAACCCTCTGCACCGTTCTTTTCGGGCTGAAGCGTGGTGGATTCCATACCGATGAATACCTCGCTGTCAAGGAATTCCGACAGTGATTTTTCGCCGCCGCATACAGTATATGCCGCAAGCAGAGCCATTCCCCATGCACCGCCCTCTCCGGCGGTCTTCATAACTGAAACGGCACAACCCAGCCCGTCGGCAAGGAACTGCTGTGCAACTCCTTTTGTCTTGAACAGACCGCCGTGTCCTGTTATTTTTTCAACGGAAACCTGCTCCTTTTCAAAAAGTATATCCATTCCGAGCTTCAGTGCCGCCATAGTAGAGTATATTTCCGCACGGAACAGATTTGCAAGATTGAATTTTCCGTCGGGAGTGCGGAAATACATCGGTCTGCCGTTTTCCGCTCCTGCAACAGGCTCGCCTGAAAGGAAATTATACACAACGGTGTTGCCGCAGTCAGGATCTCCCGTCATTGCGTGGTAATACAGCATATCATAAAGTGCGGGCTTTGCGATAGGGTGACCGCTGAGCTGTGCAAATTCACCGAATATCTTTACCCATGCGTCAAGCTCTGAGGAGCAGTTGTTGCAATGCACCATAGCAACGGGAGCGCCGCAGGGAGTAGTCACTACGTCAATTTCCGGGTAGTAGCCCTTAAGCGGCTTGTCGAGAACAAGCATAGCGAATATCGAGGTGCCTGCCGATACGTTTCCGGTTCGGGGAAGCACACTGTCGGTCGCTGTCATTCCCGTACCTGCGTCACCTTCGGGAGGGCATAAGGGAACTCCCGGTTGCAGTGTACCTGTCGGGTCGAGCAGCTTAGCGCCGTCGGCGGTCAGAAACGCCTCCTTTGCGCCTGCGTTAAGCACTGAAGGGAGAACTTCCGTCAGCTTTACTGAGAAACCTTTTGCCGAAAGCACCTCATCAACCTTTTTGATGTAGTCTGTGTTGTAACCGGTGGTGTCCACAGGGAAGATGCCGGACGCTTCGCCGATGCCGACCTGTCGCTTTCCGGTAAGGCGGTAGTGGATATAGCCTGCAAGCGTATTGATATGAGCAATATGTCTGACGTGTTCCTCGCCGTTCAGTATTGCCTGATAGAGATGAGCTATGCTCCAACGCTGTGGAATGTTGAAGCTAAGAAGCTCTGACAGCTCGGATGCCGCCTGCTCTGTGATAGTATTACGCCATGTGCGGAACGGAACGAGCAAGTTATCGTCCTTGTCAAATGCCATATAGCCGTGCATCATTCCGGAAATACCAATTGCGCCGTAGGTAGTCGGAGTTACTCCGAACTTCTGCCGTATATCCTCTGTGAGTGCCGCATAACAGTGCTGTAATCCTGTTGTGATGTCATCAAGGGAATAAGTCCACACGCCGTTTTCATAGCGGTTCTGCCACTCGTGACTGCCCGAAGCAATCGGGGCAAATGTGTCGTCTATAAGCACTGCCTTTATTCTGGTGGAACCGAATTCGATTCCGAGATATGTCTTTGCGTTTTGTATCTTTTCTTGTATTGTCATATTATCACCTCTTGAGAGCCGCAGTAGCGTCAAGCAATTCAAGCTGCTGCTCAAAACTGTTTATGTCGGTCTTGCCATCAATCATAACAAGCTCCGTGTTCGTTATCTTTGCAAACAGACGTATATCTTCTGCTGTAAATTTAAAAGACAAGTTATAGATAAATCTGTTACAAATTTAAGTTTTGTCTGTATTGCTTTTTTATTGTAACACAAAAGATAAGTAAATGCAATGTATAAATTGAACATTTTTGCCGGAACGATTTGTGCATTTGTCACAAAACAGATGTTTCTGACTTACCAATATCGTGCTGAGTAAAAACTGCTTGACAAACAACGGACAAAGTTGTATTATATATGTGAATAAATTTGTATTCTTTTGTACGAACTTGTGCTTTGCATAGAGGTGATAATTATGACTAAATATGAAGCTGTTGCACAGGCAATTAAAAACGATATTGAAAACGGTGTGTATAAAGAGGGACAGCCGATTCCTACCGAGGAGCTGCTGACAGCTCAGTATGATGTGAGCCGCCAGACGATACGCAAGGCGTTGTCGCTTCTTGTAGAGGACAATCTTATAATAAAGCGTCAGGGGAGCGGCTCGGTGGTACGGCCGAAGCGGCTTAATCCGAGGACAGGGAAGATAGCTGTTGTTGCAACATACATCAGCGACTATATTTTCCCGAGTCAGCTGCGGGCAGTGAATGATGTATTATCCGAAAACAAGTATACTGCTGTTCTTTCTGCGACACGCAACTGTGTTTGCAACGAGCGTGCGATACTTGAAGAAATACTCAAGAATCCCGTTGACGGAATACTGATAGAGGGTACAAAATCGGCTATGCCGAATCCTAATTTCGATCTGTACGAAAAGCTGATAGAAATGGATATACCTGTAGTATTTTTCAACGGATATTACCCGTCGCTCAGCGGCACATATTCTGTATGTGCGGATAATCAGGCAGGCGGTGCAGAGCTTGTGCGGCATCTTATTGAACGTGGTCACACAAAAATCGCAGGCTTTTTCAAAAGCGATGACATTCAAGGTCATCAGCGGTATTCCGGCTTTATTTCGGAGCTGTTTCGCAATGGTCTGATAATCCCCGATGAGAATGTGTTCTGGTACATTACCGAAACAAAGGAGGAACTTTTCAATAATCCTCAGGAGGTATTGAATCGTCTTGGCGATAATACGGCGGTCGTATGCTATAACGATGAGGTGGCGTTCGGACTTATTAAGTGCCTGCTTTCTGCCGGCAGACGTGTTCCTGAGGACGTTGCAGTAGTCAGCTTTGACAACAGTAATCTTAGCCGGATCTCTCCGGTCACGATAACATCGCTTTCCTATGAGGACAGAAACATAGGCAGAATTGCGGCTCAGAAGCTCGTTGATATTCTGAACGGCAAGGAGGTTACGTCCGAGGTGTTGCCGTGGACTTTTATTCAGAAAGAAAGCTCATAAATATGAAGGGCTGTTTTATCAGAGTATCTTCAGACCGCAAAACCGGAGGCTTTATAGCTAAGACTTTAAAGCTATGTCGGGCAGTATAAGAATTTGATTTTTTAAACCGCATTGTTGTGCGGTTTATTTTTTTGCTGTGCAGAAGCCTTGACATTTTTTGCAATCGGCTAAGAAGTAACAGCGGCAGTAAAAACAAATCCCTGTCCTGCAGACACTTGTGTTATTTTGTAAAATGTGTTATTATATTTTTGACAGTAAAAGTCGGCTGTTCCTGTTTTTAGGGTAAGCCATAATAAACGAATAAACAGGAATGAAATATCGCCGCCGAAATTTCGGCGGTGCCTGTGAGCCGAACAGTATTAAGGAATTTGCGTCCGATATAGGTAAGAGGATTAGATTATGAACAGCATTTTGAAAAAAATCAGGCAAAGCGATGCCTTTAACAAGGAAAACAGGGTTTCCCGTATAAAAGCTGTCATATTGATGAGCCTGTTTACTTTTACCTTTTTGGAGGCTGAGTTTTTATTTGTTGATATGATTTCCTGCACCGTATCTGGCGATAAGTCGGTAAACGCTCAGAATTACGCTCTCGGTGCAAGCGTGGTGGGATTTGCTTTGTACCCTCTGTATTCAAGGCTTTGCAAAAAGGCTCTGCAATCTGTAATTTCTATTGGGGCTGCAGTGCTGTCGGTCGTTTGTCTTTTTCTGATATGCCGTCACAGCACTTACGCATTTACATTGTGTATGGGGCTTGTCCTGTTTTTGATTCTCGGTCTTTTCGGAAGTGCGGTGTTTTATAAATCGCTGTGTCTGTTGGAGGATAACACTTATATCGCACGTCTTGCAGGCTTATCCTATATGCTCGGAACATTGCTCCAGATTGCTAATAATAACCTGATCCACATTGATATTATCGAAGCTGCGGTGCTTTCTTTGTTTATATTGCTACTGGCCGTTATGCTGATAAGAGCGGAAAAGAACAGCATCGTTCCTGCGTTCCCGAAAAACGAAGCTGACGAGAAAACCGATAAGGCGGGTAAAGAAGTCGTAAAAATCAGCGTTTTACTTGTTTTATTGGTTGCGTTTATGACCTGTATTTTCAGCACAATGGATAATGCAATTACCCTTTATCACGCAAACGGGGTGGTGAATATCGGACAGTGGCCGAGAATACTCCTTGCGCTCAGCGGACTTGCGGCAGGCTTTTTGTTCGATTTTGACGGCAGAAAGTATATGAGTATGATTATGTACTGCGTAATGGTCCTGTCAACCATCAGCCTTGTTATACTCAGATTTGCGGGGCCGATTATGCTGGGGCTGGTTATCTTTTATTTATCCGCAGGTTTCTTTGTTGTATTTTTTACCGCTTCTTTTATGGAGATTGCCCGTTATTCAAAAACTCCCGAACTTTTGTCGGGGGTTGGCAGAGCAGTCAATAATTTTGTCGCCGTGCTGATCTCGGCAGGTTCTCTTGCCCTTTTGAATTCGGACAATGACATTGCAATAATCACCATTGAGCTAATTTTATTTGTATTGGCAAGCATCGCCGCATTTTTCTATACCAATAAGAGAAAAACGTTTTTTGATGAGCTTTTCTCAACAGGCGGCGACAAACTGAGCGACAAAGAGATATTGAAAAAGCTGTCGGAAAAATTTTCGCTCACTCCGAGAGAAGCCGAGGTGTTCGGGCTGTTGGTAAACACCGAGGACGGATTACAGACGATAGCAGACAATATGTACATATCAAGACGAACTCTTGAGCGGTATGTATCCGCCATATACGGAAAAACGGGAACTAAATCCCGTATCGGTCTTGTATCTCTTTACAACAACATATAAAATATCTGAATGCTCGTACCTTCCGCTCAGGCGGGAGGTATTTTTGTGTTATATAGTAAAAACCGCATTGTTATGCCGATTTTTATAAAATGGCGGAAGTCCGCCAACCTGTTTTTTGCAGATTGGCGGACTTCCCTTATATACAGCGGAGCGTTATTCAGATATAATTACAATAACAAACGGTGTATGAAACGACACGATGACAGCTTGCAATAGGATATATTCAGAAAGGGGAGCGGATTATGAATATGCGGCACTGTGCTTTGCCGGACAAAAAAACAACAAAACGAACACTTCCGTATAATCGGCAGTATGTGATACTTGCAATTTACGAAGTGCTGGACAAAAACGGCGCCGAATATAAAAAAGAGGACGCATCGACCATATTATCGGAAATATCGGTGTACGGAAATTCAAGCCTTTTTTCCGTTTCGGTGAGCAGGCAGGAGGAAGGTACCGAATTATCCGTAACGATGGTCAGACAGTGCGAGGGATTGTCGGAATCCGGCGTGCAACGAGCTATAACAGCCGTAGCCGACAGCATATCGCAATATCTTGAAAACGAGCTTGTTTTAAGCAAAATCAAATCATAAAGAATACAAGTGGAGGAATTGCCTATGAAAAGAATAGGAGAATATTTCGCAGGAGCATATAAAAATGCTTTTGCAAGGTGGATTTTCGGAATAATCGCATCGCTTGTCATTTTACCCGATCTGATAAAGACCGTTTTGCTTTGCATAAAGAAAGAATCGTTAGCGGCGGGTACGGTGTTTATTGCCGATGTGTTATGCGTTGTATGTGCCTTCGTTTTCGCATTTTTCGCAATTTGCTCAATCGGAAAAACGGCAAAGGAGGCTGTCGCAGTATGGCTTAAGGGCTGTATTCCCTGTATAGCGGCACTGTATGGCGGAAAACTCCTGACGGTGCTTTTTGTCAAGTGCTTCGGAACGGTCGGTGAATTTATGGGGATAGCCGCCGGCGGAATACTGCTCGGACTTTCGTTTTATCTTCTAAGCTGTGCTATTAACGGCGTCATTAAAGGAAAAGTCGGCAGAAAGCTACTTTTGACAGCGGTATGCATATTGCTTGCAATCGTTTTTGCGTATCTTTTGCCGTATATTTTCGGGCTGTGTATTGAATCGACCTTTGCACAAAAAAGGGTGTGGTGTATAAAGCTCATAGCCGAACTTGTCTATGCGGTGTTCTGCTGGACGCTGATTGTTCCCGTACTTAAATTTGTGTGTCTCGGGAATCTGTCAAAGGCAGGAACGGATGAACAAATCACATCGGCACAAACGAAGAAATCAAGGCTTGGTTATATACCGACTGCTGTAGGTGCGGCAGTACTTACAATCTGCACCGTGATGACTTTTCCCGCAACGGTTTCGTCTTCCGACAGGCTGAAGGCTGAATACTACAGCCGTACAAATACGGCGTGCTATAACTTGCTCGGAGGAAACATCATCACGGCAGTCAACGACTACAGGGAGATTCAGCGTGAGCTTGAGATATGGAAAAAAATAGCCGACGGCGGTTGGAATGATATTTCCGAGAGCGAGATAGCAACAAATCAGATGCTGGCTTATCTTGATACCTACGCAAACCACACCGATGACCGACTTGAAACTATGGAGAAGTATTATACGGCAGGCTATATAAAGGATACCGATTTCTGCTTTGATATGCTTGCAGAATATAAAAATGCCGATGAACTAACGGCTGAGCAGAAAAATCGCCGTACAGAAATACTGACGAATTTAGCGGCAATAGGAATATATGTCGGCGGACTGCCCGATGTTGCGGAAAATGCCGCAGCTATGGCAGAAGTGATTGAAACGGCTTTCTCTTACCAAAACAGCTTCGAATATGCTGAGATGCTCGCTAAAATGCGGGTAGGTGTTACAAACGGCACGAACATTGCCGATTCTGTCGGTACCGGTATCACCTATCAGCTTGTAAGCCAAGCTGTCGAAAAGGCACTGGAGGCTCCTGAGGACTTCGTATGGAGCTACATAGCGGTTATGTTTTATAACAATCAGGAGCAGCATTCGCTTTACCTCACTGCTGACTATTCGGATGATAAGAGGATTCTTGCTGTAGTCGAAAACTTTGAAAAACAGTTTGAAAAGCAGCTCGGAAAAGACATAACCAAAGAGGAACGGCTCGGTATCAAAAAGCTGGTCATGCAGACTTATCTTAGGGCATTGGCGCTTGACAAGTGTGCGGATTACGGCTTGGAGGCACTCAAGGAATTCGACAATTTCTTTATTCGTGAAAATACTATGTATGCGCTTTTAAAAACGGGACGGTACGATGAATGTCTTAAGCTCGCAAACGAGGTGAAGGTCGATACAAACCCCGTTCCCCTCTATTATGCGGCGGCGGCAACGCTTGAAAGCGGAGAATTTGATGCTTCCGCAGAGTATGTACTGGAACTTGCAAAGCAGGTAAAGACGAGTGAATATCCTAAAAAAGCGGACGAATTACTGCATTCCTACTTTTCCTTGCTGGTGGTGGATACCGAAACCACAAAAGCAAAGTACAGCCTTCTCAGCGATGAGCAGATAAATAAGCTTAACAGCGACGAGTTCCTGAAGAATTATCTTAAGGCTTATGTCAATGCCTGCTACCCGTCTTACGGCGGTCATTCTATCTATGATGACGCATATACAGAGGCTATGGAAACGGCGCTTGCCGCTGCTGATCGGGTGATTTCAGAGCGTGGCGAGCTGTGTTATCCTTATTATCTCAAGGGTGTGACGCTTATGCAACAGGAAAAATACGATGAGGCTGTGGCGGCTTACAAAAAAGCCATCGAGTATAAGAGCGATGATCCGATGATATGGTATGCGCTTTATGCCGCATACGAGGAACTGGAGGAGTGGGAAAATGCCTATACCGCCGCAGAGATTGCTATCGGTCTTAGTCCGTGGTTCAATTATTACAGTGATTATGAGGGTATAGGTATCCATCCGTATTCATATCGTGAGGGTGCGAAAGCAATGATAGAAAAGCAACACGAAGCGTCGCAGAAAGGGGGAAATGAATAATGCCGATTATTATTTCAATTGTAATCTTTCTTATTCTGACAATGCAGACCTTCTTTCTGGGAGGTACTGTCTGGCTCGGAATTGTCGGAATGCTGTTGTCGGCGGCAGGGGTCGTATTGTCTTTCGTGCTTAAAAAGCGGAAGAAGTATCTTGGCAACGTATCGGCTCTTGCGGGAATTGTTATATCGGTTGTGTGCTGTTTATTTATTACATCAGACTCAGGTACGGGTACGCTGCGGCAAAAAGAGATACTTCTCGGGCAAATGGTCAGTGCCGAAACATCGGAGAACGCCGAAGAAAAATATGCTGATTATGTCGAAGCTTACGGCGAGGACGATTCTTCCGCACTCTGTCTTGCACAATACTATATGCGAGCGGAAGAAGCGGATAAAAGCAGGTTGATGCTTTTTAAGCTCAAGAATAAAACAAGCATAGATTATTATTGCACAATGGCAGAATGGTACAACAAATTCGATAAGGGCAATTTCTCTTATGTAGTCAGCACGCTGCTTGACGCAGTTGCCGAGCATCCGTACTGGGCAAAGGGGCATCTGATGCTGGGACTTTCCTATTACGAAAACAATGACAATACATCGGCGATATACTATTTGAAAAAAGCACATCTTCTCGACTTGTCGGACGGTTATTCGCTGTGCTACCTTGGGGTAATCTCCTATGACAGAGGAAGCTATAAGGCTGCGGTGAAATATCTGTCGGACGCAAAGGCGCTGGCAGGAAAAGACAGCTATCTGCTGAGCCTTATCGAAACATATCAGGAATGTGTAGCAAGGGAGGTGTGATAATGAGAAAAAAGACCTTTTCGCTTATATTAAGCGGCATATTGCCGATAACCGCTTTGTCGTTTACCGCTTTTGCAAACGGAGGAGATACGGCAGGCAGACCGGTTACGCCGCCTTCTGCTACCGATGTTATCGGTCAGATCGGTTCTTCCGCAACCGAAGCGTATACAGCCTCGCTTAACTTCTGGAACGATTACGGCAACAATATATCAGACGGTTTTAATCTTGCAGGAGAGAGCTGGAATAGCGTAAAAAATACGCCCGGCTTTGAAACAAGCTACGGCGATGCGGTGAAGACAGGCGACGGAATCTTTTCCGCCGCAGGATTCGCCACAAATTTAATGGATTCGCTATCTGCGGCAAATCAGCTTACTCATCCGCAGGATAATCCCTACGCATCACACCCGGCACTGTCAACAGCATACGATACGCTTACCGCATGGCAGGCTATGATGAACTGGGCGGATATGGCTGTGGGGGATAAGGACCCGACAGGAACGGTAAAGGGTATGAACCTACTGCTTGGCGAGGCGGTGAAGAATTGGTCGGATGTTGCAACGCAGACAGCCTTACTGGATTATGCCAATCACAGTACGCTTATCGGAACGGTCGATATTACACTTCAAAATGTCAACGATTATTATACAGACCTGTTTCAGAATGTGTTTTATCCGTCAAGAGATGCCGAATGGTCGTTAGAGGACTGGTGGAAAAAGAGCTATTATGATAAGCTGAACTTTTATGCGCAGATGGTAAGGGAGGGACGTGAAAAGGAGTTTGAGTGGCTTCGTGACGAACTGCTGAATATGGCTCCTAAGGCAGGCAGTACAATCCTGCCGAATCACGTTACAGCGAAAAAACCGAACATATATCTTTATCCCGAAACCGAAACAGAAATAACGGTCACATTCTGTAAACCGGGTTATCTTACCTTGTCGATTCCCGAATATAATGACGGATGGACGGTAACGGCATCGCCGGACGGCACGCTTACCGATAAGGATAAAAACAGCTACGGCTATCTGTTCTACGAAGCTCTTGTGAAAAGGAAAGCGTTTTCGACTGAAGAAGGCTTCATTATTCCTGCAAATAAACGTGCGGAAGCCTTCCGTGAAATACTGGCTTCTTACGGCTTTAATGAGCAGGAAACTGCAGACTTCATTGAATACTGGGCGGATTATCTTAAAGACGGCACGGATTATGTCATGTATCCGATGATGACCGAAGGTGTTGATAATGCGATGCCGCTGACTTTCTCGGTAAAGCCTGACAGCATATACCGTATATGGTTCGGCTTTGCAGAATACAGCGGTGATGAAATAACGCCGCCTGAAATTACGCCAATCGTTCGTAAAGGCTTTACGGTTGTTGAATGGGGAGGCGCTGTTCTGGATTGAGCCAATGCTGTGAATAAAATTGAGCCGTTGCACTTTATTTGTGCAACGGCTCGTTTTGGTGTCTGTATGCTTATTTGTCTTCTTTGCCGAAATTGGACGATAATGCGCTGAGAGGAAACGGCGGATTTGCAAGCGGTTTGCAGGCAAGCGATAACAGCAGATATTCGTTATCGTCTGCGGCAATCCTGTTTATTTTAAGCTCACCGCATTTCTTACAGCGGTGTATCAGCGCCCATTCACCGTCGGGACGGACATAAATGCTGATAGGCTCCATTGTCCCTCCGCAATCGGCTGAGCGGTCTCCGGGTATGTTGTCAAGATGTATGCTTGATAAGCAGTGGGGGCAGTGATTACGGTTGTTTGTTCCGCAATCCCTGACCGTAATGAATTTTCCGCAGGCTTTGCAGTTAAAGCCCTCGTCCTGCGTTCCGTCATCGGTTACTACAGTGTGATATTCGGTTTCTTTGTGTATATTCTTTACGGGTTCGTCTGTGCGTCTGCGTCTGTTCATATTTCCGTCCTTTTCAGATTATTAAAAACGGCAGGTGTATTTCAACCTGCCGCAGTTAAATTAAATTATACGGGCATTACCTTGTTAGCTTTATCAGCGTGTTCAGCGTCAATGCCAAGCTGTTTGTCCTTACGCTTTTCAAAGAACTTTTCAGCTACCTGACCGAACATAGCGTAGCTTAATACGTCCTCGTCCTGCTGTGACCACTTAGCACATTCAGCCTTCAGCTTTTCAAGCTCAGGCTCGATAAGGTCTGCGGGACGGCAGTCGATAGGCTGTTCGTCACCGAGAATCTTCTTTCTGAACTCGGGGTCGATGGGAGCGGGTGTCTTACCGTAGCTGCCCTTTACAAGACCCTTGAATTCCTTTGTTACAGTCTTGTAACGCTCACCGAGAATTACATTGAATACAGCCTGTGTACCAACAATCTGTGATGTAGGTGTAACAAGGGGAGGGAAGCCTGCGTCTGCTCTTACACGGGGAACTTCCTTAAGAACCTCCTCGAACTTGTCAGACTTGCCTGCCTGCTTAAGCTGAGAAAGGAGGTTTGAAAGCATACCGCCGGGAACCTGATATATAAGAGCGTTAGCGTCAACTGCAAGGAGCTTGGGGTCAAGCAGACCGCTGTCGATGTACTTCTTGCGGAGCTTCATAAAGTATTCTCTTATCTCTGTGAGGAGCTTTAAGTCAAGTCCTGTATCATACTCTGTACCCTGTAATGCGGCAACCATTGACTCTGTGGGAGCGTGCGATGTGCCGAGTGCTAAGGGTGACATTGCTGTGTCGATAACGTCAACGCCCGATTCGATACCCTTTAACAGACACATTGAAGCAAGTCCTGATGTGTAGTGTGTGTGGAGCTGGATCGGGATATTTACAGCACTCTTGAGTGCCTTTACAAGTCTTTCTGTTTCAAAAGGAGTAAGCAGAGCCGCCATATCCTTGATGCAGATAGAATCAGCATCTGCTTCTTCAATTCTCTTTGCATAGTCGATGTAATACTGTTCTGTGAATACCTCACCGAGTGTGTAAGAGATAGCTATCTGAGCGTGTGCGCCCTCCTTCTTTGCAGCCTTAACGGCTGTTTCGAGGTTTCTTATATCGTTGAGCGCATCGAAAATTCTGATTATATCAATACCGTTTGCTACAGACTTCTGAACGAAATATTCCAGTACATCGTCAGCATAGTGACGGTAACCGAGCATATTCTGTCCTCTGAAAAGCATCTGTAACTTTGTGTGAGGCATTTCACGTCTTAATATACGCAGTCTGTCCCAGGGGTCTTCGTTCAAGAAACGTAAGCATGCGTCAAATGTAGCACCGCCCCAGCATTCAACCGAATGATAGCCTACCTTGTCCATTGTGGAAAGGATAGGGAGCATTTCTTCTGTAGTCATTCTGGTTGCGATAAGCGACTGATGAGCGTCACGCAGTACGGTTTCGGTAATTCCTACTTTTGCCATAACCTTTATTATTCCTTTCAATCAAGAGTTACGCATTGATTGTTGCAATCAGTGTGCCTGTTTCAACAGACTGACCCTTTGTAACATTGATGCTTGCAATTGTACCGTCACAGCTTGCTACAACGTCGTTTTCCATCTTCATAGCTTCGAGAACTGCGATTACTGTACCGTTTGTAACCTTAGCGCCTACTGCGAGCTTAACGTCTACGATAGTACCGGGCATAGGAGCGTTAATCTTAACGCCGCCCTGTGCGCCTGCGGGAGCAGCGGGAGCTGCTGCCTTCTTGGGAGCGGGAGCTGCTGCGGGTGCGGCAACAGGTGCTGCACTGCCGTCTGTTTCTTCAACGGTTACATCATAAGCGGTACCGTTTACTGTGATATTGTATCTTTTCATAACAAAAATCCTTTCTTATGTCGATTAATATACGAAGTTAACGTGCTTTTTAGCGGGAGTAACAACTCTCTTTGAAGATGTTGCTTCAATTGCAGATGTCAGTGCGGACTTAGTATCCTCGGCTGTGATAACTCTGTCAACATAGCCGTTAGCTGCAGCTGTGAATGCGTCTGCTTCGTTGTCTGCATATTCCTGAGCCTGCTTTGTGTTGTCTTCCGAAACACCGTTTAAGAATACAACTGCCGCTTCGGGAGTTGTGGGAGCGATAACCGCACCTTCCCATGCGAATGTAAAGTCGCTTCCTGCCGCTGTGCTTGCGAGTGCAACATAAGCACTGCCGTAAGCCTTGCCTGTTACAACTGCAATCTTTGCTGTTGTAGCGGAAGCGTATGCCTGTGCGAGCTTTGCACTGTCACGTATGCTTCCTGCAAGCTCAGCCGCACTTGACTTTTCAAAGCCTTCGCTGTCAACAAATGTAATAACGGGGATCGAATAAGCGTCACAAAGAGTAACGAAACGTGCAATCTTTGCACTGTCATTGGCTGTCAGCTTTGCACCGTTGTTTGTAGCAACAAAGCCTGCTGTTCTCCAGTTAAGGCTTCCTATTGCGGTAACCGCAGATGTACCGAACTGCTTGTAAAGCTCAATAACGCTTTCCTTGTCGGCTACCGAGCTGATAAGCTCGATGCCTTTGAGATCAGCCGATACAGCCGCATCATTTTCCATATAATAATCGTTTCCTGCTGTTTCAAGATTGTTCGCAGGGAGAACGGATAATAACTGCTTAGCCTTAGCTATAGCTTCATCGCTGTCCTTTGCAAGAATAGCCGCTACACCTGACTTTGCGGCATTCTCGGCTGTACCTGCACCTGCCGTCTTATCATCGGCTGTAAAAGGTGCTGTCATGAACAGCTCTGATTTTTCTGTCATAATGACCACATCAGCCATACAAGCTATCATAGCGGCTGTGCCTGCACAAAGGCCGTCTACTACAGCTATCTGGGGAACAGCACCCGAAAGTGCCGCACTCATCTTGGCTATCTCGCCGTATGCACCGAGTGTCTTCATACCTTCCTTGATATCTCCGCCCTTTGAGTCAAAGATACCGATAACAGGAGCGCCGTTTTTAAGTGCCAGCTCGTAAACCTTCTTGATTTTGAGAGCTGCCGCAGTGTTTACCGCACCTGCGTTAACGCTTGTGTCCTGAGCGTACGCATATACGACTGCTCCGTCAACATATCCGTAACCGCTTACAACGCCTGTCTTTTCACCGTTTGCTCCGACAAATTTGCCAAGCTCGACAAAGCTGTCCTCGTCAAACAGAGAGATGAGCTTGTTTGCAGCTTCGCTTGCGGCTGTCTGCTCCATTTCAGCAATTGTTTTCTTCATTGCCAGAATTCCTCCGTTCTCGCTTTTCTGTGAAGCGGTAAGCTGCTGAAAATAAGAGCCGACCGCTGTTTATAATTATGCCTTTGGGCACATCATATTCGAGTATAATTATAACTCATTTCATCTTTAATAACAAGCGAAATTCGCTATTTTTTGCAACTTTTATGAGATGTGAAAAAATTATCAATGTCAGAGATGTGATTATCGTTGTTTTGCACAAAACCACGTTTTAAAAGTTCATTCCACACCGTTTCGGATTGCATATTTACGGTACACTTATTTATAAAGTGATTAAAAGCGTAGTTCATAGCGGTTCTCATAAGCCCGTCAACAAGCATTATGTACTGCGTTTCAAGCTTTTCCACAAACAGTGTTTCGCCGTCTGTCGTGCAGACAACCGAGCCTACAGGCGTATCGCCGTCCTTTGCCTCGAATACCAGCTTGTCGGTAATAATGTTGTTTTTAAGTATCGTAATCATTTTTTACCCGTTCTTTTGGTCGATTTGTCGCTTGAAACCAATGCTTTCAGTCCCTTTAACTCTTCTGCGGTAAGGTCTGCCCATTCGCCCGGCTTCAGCATACCAAGCTTTATATTTCCGACAGCGTTTCTTTTAAGACGCACTATCTGTAATTTTACAGCCTCGCACATTTTTCTTATCTGTCTGTTCTTGCCCTCGGCAATCGTGAATTCAAGAACAGTCCTGTTTTCTTCTTCGGCAAGTACCGCAACGGTGCAGGGAAGTGTAACGCCCGTGTCAATCTTTACACCTGAAGCAAGCGTTGTCAGCTTGTCATCTGTTACCTCGCCCCTTACGGTTACACGGTAGCGCTTCTTTATATGACGTGACGGGTGCATTACGGCATTTGCAAGCGCACCGTCGTTTGTGAGTATCAGAAGTCCCTCAGAATCCTTGTCAAGTCTGCCTACGGGATAAACACGCTCGTCAATGTCGTCGAGAAGGTCGGTAACTATCTTTCTGCCGTGCGTATCCGCCATAGTGGTCACATAGCCTCTCGGCTTATACAGCTTTATGTATCTCAGCTGAGTGCCGGATGAAGCTATCTTTTCGCCGTTTACCGTTACAATATCGTTCTTGGGATCGGCCTTGTCACCGAGAGAAACCGGTCTGCCGTTTACCTTTACACAGCCCTGTTCGATATATTCCTCGGCTTTTCTGCGTGAGCAGTAGCCGCTGTCTGCTATTATTTTCTGTAATCTCACTTTTTCCATTGTTCCGTATTCCTTTCAAATTCCGTATCCATACAGTATCAGCGTGTCAGCAGTCCTGCAATGAATTTATATATCACGGTAAAAAAATCCGTTTTACGTTCTTTTTGTACACAGCTTTCAGCCGTTTGTAGCGGCGCTGTCGCAATTGTATTTCCGTTTAGCAGGTAATGTATTTCGCCGACCTTTTCGCCTGCGGCAAGTCCTGCATAAATAAATTTCGGCATATATATTTCTGCGGTTATTTTGTCTTTCTGTTCGTTACACAGCGGCAGTTTTACTGCACTGCATTCAACACCGACCGTTTCCTTTTCTGAGCCGACAACGGATAAGGAAAGAGCGGATGAGTCGTACTTCATTTCGCAAAGCGTCACTTTTTCGAAGCCGTAGTCCAGCATTTTTGCATGGTCGCTCCAGTCGTTCGGCGCATTAAGCGTTACCGCTATAAGCCTTACGCCGTCACGTTCGGCACAGCTTACAAGAGTTCTTCTCGCACTGTCGGTAAACCCTGTCTTAACTCCGATACAGCCGTCATAACTTGTGAGCAGTTTGTTCGAGTTAACGAGTATGCGGTCGCTTTTGGGATTGCCGAAAGAAACCTTTGCTTTTGGCAATCCGCATATTTTTGCAAAGTCCTTATTGTTCATCGCCTCCCGTGTAAGCAAGGCGAGATCGTAGGCGCAGGAATACTGACCGTCTGCATCAAGTCCCGACGGGGTGACAAAGTTCGTGTCGGTCATACCGATTTCTTCGGCTCTTTTATTCATCAGCACTGCAAAAGCCGATTTGCTGCCGGATATATTTACCGCCGCCGCATTTGCCGCATCATTTCCCGAAGGCAAAAGCATACCGTAGCATAAAGCTCTTCGTGTTACAATATCGCCTTCCCGAAGTCCCATTGAGGTCCCTTCGACCTTTATGGCGGTCGGGTCTACCTCGAATTCCTTGTCGGGTTCTCCTGCCTCAAGGGTCAGCAGAGCAGTCATTATCTTGGTCGTGCTTGCTATCTGTCTGTGTTCTTTTTCGTTTTTAGAAAAAAGCACAGTTCCCGTATCCGCCTCAATAAGAATAGCACTGACAGCCGATACTCCGATTCCGCTTTTATCGGTATTTTCAAGATAACACAGCTTTTCTGCGCTCTCGGCATAAACTGTCACAGTCGCAGTAACGGTAAAAATCACGGCAGCTGCGACAGATAGAATCTTTCTTTGCATAACGTTGTCCTTTCCGCATAGTTTTGGTATATCTTATGCAAAAAGGACAGATGTTATTGCTTATTCTTCTGTTTTTTCTTCTGATTCTTCGTCATCCTTAGAGAAGATAGCCTTGATCTTTGAAATAAGGTCGGGTACGCCGCTGATTATACCGTCAATAGCACTGTTGCCGGTTGCACCAAGCTCAAGCATTTTAACGTCGCCGTCACGCTGTACTACGATAAAAGCCTGCGGATTTATCGTGATGCCTGCGCCGCTTCCGCCTGCAAATACTTCCTTGGGAGCTTTTGTGGGCAGATCTGAGCCGCCTGCGACAAAGCCGAAGCTGACTTTCGAAACGGGAATGATTATTGTTCCGTCGGGAGAGGTGATAGGGTCGCCTATTATAGTGTTAACGTCAACAAGCTCTCTTATCTTCTCCATAGAAGTTCCCATAAGTCCGTTGATTGGATGCTGTTCTGCCATTTTGATTTCCTTTCCGAAAGCTCACGCTTTCTCTGCTTTTGGCTTTGTATTGCTTTCAGCCGTTGCAGTTTTATTTGCATTCTTTGAATTTATCTTCAAATATAATTTTGCTGTTCTGAATAAAAACCACAAGACACAGCCTATGGCTGTTCCGAGCCTCAGTTTTATTTTGCACGAAAGCTCGTATTCCGTTTTCCTCGATGTAAAGTCTGCGGTAATATCTATCTTTTTCACATTCAGCTTAACAGTATTGTAAAGCACCGCTAAAGCTGTGTGTACAAGCCAGTTTATTTTTCCGTAATTCATCGCCGCCTGTGCCGCATCTTCTCCGCTTGCAGTTACAAACAAATAAAAGTTACTTACACGGATATGTCCTATAAGCCGTTTTACCGGTTTTGACGCCGTTGAGATGAGCTGTTTTACAAATTCGATCGTTTCGCCGATGTCGCCGCTCAGACCGAGCTTTGAAAAAAGACCGTTGTTGCCGTTGTTATCTGCTTTTTTTCCGACTTTATGCATTTTTTTGCTTTCTTCGGCTTTATTGGGAGTGCTTTCGGTATTCTGCACCGGTTTTTCGTTATCCGCAGAAATGTTATCGCTTTTACCGTCCGGCGATTTCTTTTGTTTTTCCTTGCTTTTCTTTTGCTTTTTATGTTTTTCGTCTTCGGGAGAAACAGAGAATATCGTTATGCCTGCGTATCTGATTTTTATTCTCGTTTCATCGTTCAGATGTATGTTGACTGTTACCGACAGCATGAGAGCAAGTACGATGATGAGCAATATATCTATGAAAATAAGCCAGCCCATAAGCCCTCCGTTTCGGTTTGGTGTGCGGACGGTACTCCGATAAGAGTATCCGCAGGAGTAATCGGATTATTCCTCAAAGCTGTCATCCGGAATAAAATCGCCGTCTTGCTGTAATGTGCCGATCTCATTCAGGTTTAACTGTCCGTCTTCATCGGGAAGGCTTGGCAACTGTGCCAGACTTTCAAGCTTGAAACAGCGAAGGAAGTTGTCCGTTGTCTTGTATGTAATAGGTCTGCCGGGCAGTTCAAGTCTGCCTGCCTCATACAGCAGTTCACGTTCTACCAGCGTGTTTATAACACCGGAGCTGTCAGTGCCTCTGACCTGCTCGACAAACGCTTTAGTGACTGGCTGATTATAAGCTACTACAGCCAGTACCTCAAGTGCCGCAGGGGAAAGCCTTGCCTGACGCTTGTTTTCCATTGCACGCTTTATATAAGGTGCATATTCTTCTCTTGTCGAAAGCTGATACGAGTTTTCAAGCCTTAGCACCCTTATCGCACTGTCGGATACGTTGTATTTCCTTTCAAGCCTGTCAATCAGCTTTACCACCGTTTCCGGCTCGATGCCGCTTGCTTCGCTCAGTCGGTCAAGCGAAATCGGTTCACCCGATGCGAACAGCAGAGCTTCTATTATACAGATTGATTCATTGTAATTCAATTATCTGCCGCCTCGCTTTCATCCGGTTCTCCGAAAGAGAATTCTTCTTCAATTTTATCCTTAGGCACAAAGTGAAGATATTTGTTGTCATCGGTAAACTTTATACGGCTGTTCTTCGACAGCTCTAAAAGTGCCAGAAACACAGCCACGCAGTCCGATCTGGACTGACCCTTATATAACGAATTTACTTCAACCTTATGACCGTCATTTATACGCTTCAATACATATACTATTTTTGTGAATACGCTGACAAAACTCTTTGCGATGGCAGGCTTTACATGAGGCACGGCTTTTCGTACCGCATCCTTGTAGTTTAAGTTCGACATTGCCAGAAAAAGCTCGTCCGGCTCGTGTATGCCGAGATATGCCTTGTTTTCTTCCACCTGTACGGGCGGACGCACGAATACATCATCGCCTACCCAGCTTTGCTGCAGCTGCAATGCTATCTGCTTGCACATAGCGTATTCTATCAGTACACCCTGTAGCTCTTTTTTCATTTCTTCCGCTTCGTGCTTTGGCAGAAGTGCGGCTGACTTTATGTAGATAAGCCTTGCCGCCATTTCGAGAAATTCGCCCGCTATTTCTATATCGGCCTGCTTCATTCGGTCGAGATACAGCATAAACTGTTCGAGCAGAAGAGAGATTTCTATATCGTAAATGTTCAGCTTATGCTTTGCGATAAGGCTCAGCATAAGATCGAGCGGTCCTTCATAGACCTCCAGCTTGAATTTCAGTTCCTGCATTTCTTATGCTCCGAGAGGTACGAGCGGAACAAAAGAGGTTGTAAAATCAAGAAAGCTCATAACCGCATTGTCAAGGAAGTTCAGCGGTGCATTAAGTACACCTGTCCAGCAGATAGCGAGTACGGCGATCATTATATACTGTTCGTACTGCATCAGCTTGAAATATGTTCTTTCCTTTAAGAATACGAGCATTATTCTTGAACCGTCAAAGGGCGGTATGGGGAGCAGGTTGAACACTGCAAGCGAAACGTTTATGCTTGCCGCCATATCAAAAGCGTAATAAACATATGCTACAACATCGGGATTTGAAGCACCGAAGAAGAACCATACAAGCTTTCCGATAAGTACGAAAATGTATGAGAGTATAACATTAGATAAAGGTCCTGCCGCCGCAGTCAGCGCCATGAACGTTCTTGCGGAAACCTTTCTTGCTCTGACTGGGTTTACGGGTGCGGGCTTGCCCCAGCCTATTCCGACAGTAAGCATACCTATAGTACCCCAGAGATCCCAGTGCTTTATCGGGTTCAGCGTGATTCTTCCCGAATAAAGTCCTGTATCATCGCCCATAAGATATGCCGCAAAGCAGTGTGCGCATTCGTGTATCGGTATGGCAATAAGCAGGATCACCGCATAAGCGAATACAGTGATGATAATGCTCCGCTGATCGCCAAGACTGTTCATTATATTAAGTAACATAGATTTTCCTTTCACATTTGAAAATTACCGCTATTAAGGCAGTATATTCATATTCTATTATACACTATTACCGCCGCATTTGCAACTGTTTTTTGCTTTATGTCTTATTTTCGGCTGTCATACGGCGGTTATGCGGTAAATTATTATAGGGGATAAAAATAAACCGCTCATTAAGAGCGGTCGCAGTCTGTCGAAAAACCTATATTTTTTTTGAAAAAGGGGTCGCAGGGGCGAAGCCCACGTACAGGTCGTCAGCCATTTGTGCCACTGCATCGTGCAGTGGCTTTGTGTGGCTGACTACAAGCATCCTTGCTTGGACTAGGGGCGGTAGCCCCTGTAATATAGCCCCTTCCCACGGGGAAGGGGTTTGGGGTTTCGGCAAGGATGCCGAGATAGAACGCCCAAAGGCTTTGCAGGACGCAAAGCCCACAAAGCGTTCTTAAAGGGATAGAGAATTTGCTCTATTTTTATAAAAACAGACTTTTTCTACAAGCTGAAACCGCTCATTAAGAGCGGTCGGAATTAATTCTTATCTTTCTTTACATTGATTTCGGGAATAGCCACATTGTCGTAATTTACCGGCTCTTCGTCTGTTTTCTCGGTATCGCTTTGTTTTTGCTCTTTTGCGTATACTTCGGGAAAAGCGAGATTGTCATAAAGAACATTGTAGTTTTCCTCCGAATGTCCTGCTTTACCATTCATTTTTTCTTTTTTCTTTTTCTGCTTGTCTTTATCTTTACCGAACATATAAATCCCTCCAAAAGTAAATCACTGTAGGTTTACAGCATATTTATAAAGAACGTGATGGTGATACTGTTGAGAAAATCCGCAAACAGACTGCCTATAAGCGGAACAAGGAGATACGCCTTTACAGACGGCGCATACCTCTGACATATAGCCTGCATATTGGCCATTGCATTTGGTGTTGCACCCATACCAAAGCCGCACATACCGGCTGTCAGCACTGCCGAGTCATAATCTCTGCCCATAATCCTGTATACGACAAAATAGGAATACAGGAACATCAGCAGTACCTGTCCGCCGAGCATGATTATCAGCGGTAATGCAAGGTCGGCGAGCTGCCAGAGCTTCAGCGTTATCATTGCTATTCCGAGAAATAACGACAGGCATATACCGCCGAGGTCGTTTATTTCGCCCATATGAATAGTGATTTTGCCCGTGTATTCGCCGATATTACGCATAAGAGCTGCGACAATCATCGCACCGATGTATATCGGGAACGTCATTCCCGTCATAGTCAGCAGGTAGGAGATTACCGTGCCTGCGCCGACAGCGAGTACAAGCTGATATACGGCGGGAGCGTACATAGAGAAGTGACGCTCGTGCTTCTTGCCCTCTTCGACAAGCAGGCTGTCGTCTTCGGGTACAACCGTCTTTAATAGGTCGTGCTTTACTATAAGCCGTCTGCCGATAGGTCCTCCGATAAGGCTTCCTGCGACAAGTCCGAATGTAGCCGCCGCAGTACATAGGGTGGTGGCTCCCGATACTCCGAGATCCTCAAGAACAGGACCGAATGCGCCTGCTGTTCCGTGACCGCCGACCATTGGTATAGAACCGGTACACATACCGATAAGAGGATCAAGTCCGAGCAGATTTGAAAGTCCGAGTGCGGTGAAGTTCTGTCCGATTATCAGCAGTATGACCAGTATCAGAAATACTATCATTGACTTTCCGCCGCTTTTGAGGACTTTAAGGTTTGCCTGGAAGCCTACAGATGTGAAGAACAGTACCATACAGACTTCTTTCAGTGTATCATCAAAGCTGACGTCTGCAAGACCTGTGCCGTGCAGGATGCAGGTGAGTATTGCAAACAGCAGACCGCCTATAACGGGAGCGGGAATGCAGAACTTTTCAAGGAAATGTATCTTTTTGCGCAGAAATGCGCCAAGCATCAGGACAAGCACAGCTATTGCTACTGTCTGATACATATCAAGTGCTATGCTCATCTTGTTACTCCGTTTCTACGTTTATTCCGTTTTCGCCGTAATACTCGGCGGCACCCGGATGAAACGGGATATTGATGCCGTTGACAGCTGATTTTCTGTCGGTTACGATATTTACGGGAAGTGCGTTTTGTATGGTTTCTGAGTTATCGAAAATCGCTTTGGTTATCGCTTTCACTGTGTCCTTAGGGCAAGAGTTTCCTGCAAGCAGTACAGCGGTAACACCTATAGTCTTGACGTCTTCGGTCTGACCTTTGTAAGTGCCTGTCGGTATCGTGCAGGCAGAGTAGTAGCCATAGGAGCTTACAAGGTCGTTTATTCTATCACTGTCAAGCGAAACAAGACGTGCAATACCCTTGTCGCAGAGTGATTTCACAGTGGGATTAGGTGCGCCTATAGTGCAGAAAAATGCGTCTATAGTGCCGTTTTCAAGCTGACTTGCGGCATCCTTGTAATCAAGGTTTACCGTCTTTATCATATCCTCGGCAATGCCGTATGAAGTCAGTATCTGCCTTGCGTTATGCGCAGTACCCGATTCTTCTTCGCCGATGCTTACAGCCTTTCCTTTAAGATCCGAAACGCTTTTTATATCACTGTCACTGCGTACTGCGATCTGACAGCTTTCGGTGAACAGTCCTGCTACTGCGCCGAAATCATGGTATTCTTCTTTAAAGCCGTTTCTGCCGTTCCACGCATCGTCTATTATGTCGGTCTGAACCACTGCCATCTGAAGATAGTTTTCGGAGAGCAGACGCATATTTGCGGCAGAGCCTGCCGTTTTTTTGATATTGATATTGTAGCTTTCGAGCGAATTTATAGCATTCAGTTCACTGCCGAAAATGTAGTAATTTCCGCCCTCAGCCGCTGTGCCGATTCTCACTTTGTCACTTAGGTTGCAGCCGCCGCATAAAAGCAGTATTGCACTGCATAACAGCGGTATCAAGAATTTTTTCATTTTTCACCTCAGGTTATATTGTATAAAAGATATTGTAGCAAGAATTTATTGTAATGTCAAGTAGAAGAAGTTGACGGCTGAGGAAATATGTGGCGAAAACGGAGAGTTGGTTATACCTGTAATGTTTGTGCATTTTCCGAATGTTTATTCACTGATACTTGTAATCGGATCCGGAATAGTTACACTGTTACATTGCAGATGAAATTTATGTACAAAAGAATGGCAGAAAACCAAAACAAGCCGTATTTCTACGACTTGCAATAATTATTAATTTGTTTTACGAGAGCATAAAACTGTAAGATCTGCTATCTGACAGTTTTCATTCCCCAAGATAAACCCTGAAATTCCTCTCAAGCAACGTTTTCACCAGCTCCTCGTTGCTCTTTATCCTGTGCTGTGTTTCTATTCCGTAGGCACTGTCAAAGTCGGTGCTGTGCAGATCGCTTCCTGCGGTGATAATCGTATCTGCATTGCCGAAAACACGGATTGCTTTTTCGTTTTCAATATCACGATTTCCTCTGTTGTAGCCCTCAATTCCGTCAACTATCGAAATATCCGGTACTTCATCGGGATTTGTTATGTAATCTCTGTCACGGAAAGGATGAGCGTAAGCTATAAATCCGCCGACTGAGTGGATTTCTTGTGCCCATATATTCAGATCGGCATTTCTCAGAAACGGACGTGATAAAAGGAATTCCGGTTCAAAGCCGTATGCTAAAAATTCCTTGCCGTTACCGTAGCCTTCTTCAATGCCGAAAAACAGGTCAAAATCAAGTTCTTCGGCGATTTTTCTGCCGTTCGTGTATGCCTTGCTGTATTGCATAATAAGCTGTTCCCACGGCAGAGAACGTGAAATACATGTGTTGCCTCTTATAAAATGGTTTGTTACAACAGCACCCGAAAAACCGATTTTAACGTACTGCTTTATCATATCTTCTACCAAGCTTACAGCGCAGGCGCTGCCTTCTTTGGTGTGCATATGCAATTCGTATCTGTACATAAGAAACTCCTTTTGATTTGATGAATGTTCGGATATTATTATAACACATTTTGAGAGGTTTTGCAAAGGTATGTTTTATAAGAGTGCAGACTATGGCAAAACCCCGATTAAAAAGCAAATCGGGGTTTTGGCGAAGCTGTTATAGCTGAATTTAAATTTACAAACTCGGATAATCGGCGGATTTATTGCGATGATTGCAGTGCTATTTTGCTAACTTTTGTTCGCCGTTCTCGCTTGTGTAATAAATATAATCGTAATCTCCACACAACGAACGTGGGATTATTTTTTCAGCGCTTACAATTTCGCTGAGAATGCCTGTTGAAAGGTCGTAACGCTTGATGCTGTCCTTTTCGCTGATAAAATAGATGCTGTGAGCATCGTAAATCAAACCTTCGGTTACAGGCTCGTCTATTATCAGTGACGCATTTTTATTTACGCCTACCTTATACAAACCGCTGTCTGTAACAAAGAAAAAATCTCTGTCATCGGTGAAAATTAAGGAGCTTGTCGTAAATATGCTTTCGCTGTCCTTAAAGGTAAGTCCGAACAGATTTTTTTCTACTCCTCGGGTGTTCTGAGCGATTGTTTGTGTTGAAAAGTCATTCAGGTCATAGTACCGCATTGCTTCGGTTCCGTCTTTGGCGATATACTCGACTAAAATGTAATGCTCGGTTATAAAGCAATGAATGAAAGTTTCGTCCGAAAAATAGCTCTGTGGAATATCGAGCTTTTCATTGCTTGCAAGGTCAATCAGCGATATTGAAAATCCGCCGGAAGACTGATTGGTATCAAGAACGATTTCATATTTGCTTGTTTTCAGTTCATTTGTAAAGGGAATATTATATTCGCCGATCAAGGTATATGAGCCGCCTACAAGCTTCATTGTATCTTCGGGGTCGTAGCGGTTATTCGTAACACTGCACGAGGACAGAAGCAGTGAAGTGATAATGCACATAGTTGACAAAAGTGCCGCCTTGCGTATCTTTTTCATTTTTCTTTTCAGCCGGTTATTGCAGGAAAGAATCGTTCCTGTGCAAGCTGCCGCCGAAAAAATCAGCAAACCGCACATAAGCACTGCAGTATACCAAAGAGGCACTCCCGAAAACTGCATATAATTGTTTTCGGCGGTCGGAGTGACATCACCATAAAAATAACCGTAGCCACGCATAGCTCCTGTCGGCAGAAGATAGCTGAGATTTGAGCGGTTGCCGACATAGTCGACAACTATCTGCACGGTTACAAGCGAAAATACGCTTGCGGCATAGCTTTTAAAAAGCTCGGAAATAAGAATTGCAACCGAAGCGGTAAAAATGCTTCCCACCAGTTTAATAAGCTGGGTTTGAATAAACAGGCCGCCTATAGAAAGCTCCGCCGTGCAGTTCGTCATTATCACTATACCTCTTGCGGAATACGCCCAGTATTCAAAGGGAAGCTGTTTTGAAAGGCAGTATCCCTCAACCGCCGAGAGTAAAACCGATGCCACTGCGACCGATAAGAGCAAAACTGCCGTTTTTGCCGCCATACTGCGTGACTGTCCTGCCGGAGTAGTACACAGAATATATCTTGTCTTGCTTGTATACTCTGTGATTACACTCAGACTGCATATAAGACAGATTGCAAGTACAAAAAGGTAATCGGCCGACGCATCACATATTATGGGAAAATAGCTTACAGGCAGAATATCGCATTGGCGTTCTTGCGCCTGGCGTACCTGTTCGACAGTTTTTTCAATCTGTTTTTTGATATTGAGCGTCGGTTCGTACAGCTTCATCTGCTCGTAATATTCAATATCCGATATTTTGTGTTCCAGACGCTGATCAATCAGCTTATCGTATTGTTGACTTGCCGTTTTCAGCTGATTTTCAAGCTCGTCTGCACGGTCAGTTTTTTCTTCGGTCACTGCTCCTATAAACGGCGATATTATCTCAAAATATTTCTCTCGCTCTGTGGCAGAGTCAAATCCGTATGTCTGCTTTGCAAGCGGCAGAGAAGATAGCAGTCTTACTATTACTACAGCTGCCAGAATTATTATTGTGTACTGCTTTATCAGTATCTTTTTCATCTCATATACAAATATTTTCATATAGCATTACTCCTCGCTTTTCCGGTAAGCCGTATCGCACGTTGCGGACAGGCGACAGCAAAGCAAATAAGATTTACTGTAACGCAAAGAAGTATTGTAAGTATCGGCAGGAAAATTATGTTAAGCACAGGGAAGCCCAGCACATTAACAAATTCCGCATCGGTGAAAAAGTTACTCATACATATCATAGAAAAAGGAGAGAATTGTGATGGTAAAGAGCCGTGCAGATAGATAAGCGCACCTATTGCGCAAAAGCTCAGGGCGTAGGAAATGCCGATATTTTTCTGGGTAGAGGATATGAGCAGTACAATTTCACCGATAAACACAGTAAGCAGAAATCTCATAAACGCCGTAATAAGTATTGCGGTAAATATGCTTATGTCAAGCGGCGCATAAGTAAAGCTGTGTATTGCATATATCGGCTGCTCCAAAAATTCAATGCCGTACCGACAGCCGAAGGATAAAATATCCGTAAATGTCATTATCACCGTAATGGCGGCACAAAATGCATACATACACAAATGCTTTGCAAAAAATACGCTTTTGACCTTTCCGCAGGCACATATTATCTTGTCATCGCTGATAGCCTTTTGTTTTGAAAACGAGGGAGCAAATACAAACAGCACCATTATCATCGAAATAAAGGTAGAGAACTCATAGTCGAAGTAAAGGGCGTAAGTATCGTAATTGCCGTATACGTCTATATGACGGTTTCCGTACAGTCGTTCAATCTGCTGAGCCTCTCTCACCTTGTAGTCGTTTTTACCCTCGTAAAACGCAATTGCTGTCTGTGTTTTCTCTCTCAGCACAATGATATTGTTTATGTATTCTATCGCATATTTCATTTCTTCGATAACTTTTTCCGACGACCCGTTATCTCCGAATGCAAAGCCGGTATAATATCTGTCATCGGGGGTAGTCGGATAGTCAAAATCCGATGAGCTTACAATAGCCGACATTTCATTTCTGTATGCGGCTATCCGCTGTATTTTTTCATCGGTAATCTTTCCTTTGTACGCCTGATAAATGTTGTGCATAAGACCGTCGGCAAGATAATCCTGTGTGCCGTATAATTGAACGGTTTCATTGTGCTTGTACAGGCTTACAAGTATAAGAGCCGCAAACAACAGCAGAACGGGAAGCCGCAGTATATTCTTTTTCAGTTCATATTTAAACAGTTTCATATCACATATCTCCGAAATAATATATACATACGTCCTCAAGTGTAGGCGGCACTGAAACAGCGCCGTTTTCGGGATATTCATCGGATACTATTCTCAGGGTATACTTATTGCCGTCAGACACTGCGTTTGATACACGCATACGGTTCATGTAGTCCATTACTTTGTCACTCTGTGCGGTTATCTCCCATACCTTGTCTGAAATATCGGAGCAAAGCTCCTCCTGCGTTCCTGTTTTTATTATCCTGCCGTCGTTCATAAGCACGACAGTTTTTGCTACATACGCAATATCGGTCACGATATGAGTTGCAAGTATTACTATTTTGTCTGCGGCAAGAGAGCTAATAACATTTCTGAAGCGTATACGCTCCTTTGCGTCAAGTCCGGCAGTAGGCTCGTCAAATATAAGCACCTTCGGTTCTCCGACTATAGCCTGTGCTATGCCGAGTCTTTGCTTCATTCCGCCTGAAAAAGCGCCGATTTTCTTGTCGGCATCCGCACGGAGATTTACTTTGCCGAGCGTTGTCAAAGCGTACTCGTCTGCATTATCGGGAGAGTATTTTTTCAGTGCCATTATGTACTTTATGTAGTCCTTTGCGGTAAAGTTGCGATAAAAGTCCATACCTTGCGGCATAAAGCCGAGATGCGACAAAAAGCTGTTGTCATTGCCGTCGGTAAAGGATATACTGCCGCTGTCCCTGCCGATTATCCCCGTGATAATATTTATCAGCGTTGATTTTCCCGCACCGTTGGGTCCGAGAAGTCCGTAAACTCCTTCAGTGAGAGTGAGAGTAAAGTCTTCAAGAGCGTTTTTGCGTTTTTTACCCTTTGTGTATGATTTTGTGATACCTTCTAATTTAAGTTCCATTATTTTCCCTCGTTTGTTAAATTTAAGGCAATACCGCACAATTAACGGCTATCGCCTTTGCCGCACGCTTGCTTGCATATTTTCCGTCATCTTGCACAAATTTTGCTTGACAGGCGTCAGCCTGCCCGCACTCAATTTATACAATCTGACGAAAAATCTGACTAAGCAATCGCTCGACAATAATTATGCGGTATTGCCTTAAAGCATACAGTGCAATTTTATAATGTACTGTATGCTTTCTTCTGTTGAAAGTGTGTTGCCTTAACTGTCAGTACTTGATCATCCGTAATTCAGTTACGCTTTATCCTTTGGCCATATAGATTCAGACTGAACAGTTGCACTCATTATACATTTCCCATCGTCACGCAGGCAGGCGACAGGTAAAAAGACTATCGTGTCACACTCACCCAGTATTTCTGAAAAATCCTGCGCTTCATATACATACAGCTTTCCCGGTTTCATATCTATGCTTTTATAGATACTTCCGTCCGGAAAAGCGTGGGGAGTACCGTTTACAAACATAGAAACAAGGTATCTGCCCTGTGAAGATATTTCACAGTCAAATTCATAGTCTTCACTTACCGATGTGATAAAACCCAGATCAAGCTTTCCGTTTTCATCAAAATTGAAATGTGAATGATATTCGGAATCGACATTTGCAAAGGGGCGTGTATTTTCAGTTATGGCTTTTGGGGCAATATTAGCCATTTCCGAGTATTTTTCTATAACCTCATCGGTTAAATCCAGCTCGGTAATACCGCTCTCTGAAATTTTATCCTTGGTGTAGTTGGTTATCGGTGAATTAAGCGACATTTTAAGCACGTGGCTTGTAGCTGCCCGATGCATCAAAAAGCCCACAGGATATTCAGGCTGAAGTCTGAAAAGCGGGTTGTCTACTGTGATAATTGTAAGCTGCAGCTTTGTTAGGTCCTTATCCTTTTCGTTTATCTGCGGCTCAAAGCTGAGGGTGATTTTTTTGCGTGCAGTGTAATCCTCGTTTTCCTTTACGAAATCATCCTTTTCATAAGTCTGAACATACATATATTGATCTTTTTGGTCGCCGCATGATAATTTCTGAAGTACGCCGTTTATCGCTATAAGGCATCCTGTTGATACATCTGTGAAAGATTTTTCCGATTTACAGCTCTGTTCTATACTGCAAGGCAATTCCATTATGCCACCGTTATATTCAACAGTGTCAACTTTGTCATCTATGTCACATAACACGTTTCCGTTTCCGAGTGAAATGAGTTTTTCCCGTGCTTTTGCGGATCTTTCCTCAGGTGTTAAATCTTCTTCGGAACGATCATTTTGCGATGCCGATATATCGGTGCTTTGCGAGATCTCAAAGTCTGCACTGACAAGCCCGCCCGATATAGCTTCAGGGGCTGAAGAACAGCCGGAGATGATGAGAGCAAGAAACGATGCTGTCAGAGGTTTTAAAAGTTTTTTCATGTTCATACTGACAATCTCCTAATAATTTCTTTTTTGTGGTAAATTTTCTTGCCGTCCGAAACAGTAAGCGTACAATACTGTTGTAATATAATCTGCAATTCTGTCGGACGTTTCAATATAACGTATGTTAGATATAGTGATATACAAGGGGAATTTTGTTGATATAACAAACGGAATTAACGTAATGAATAAATAATCTGATTTAATTATATCTCTGATATATTCCTTTGTCAAGTATTTTGATACGCATTTGTGATAGTTTTCTTGTACTTTTTATTAATGTCAGAGATAAACAGGGTAACAAATTAACTTATCGAATAGGGGAAGCAACAAACTGTAAAAGAATAAAGCCGCACATCATATTGAACGATGAGCGGCTTTTATTTTTTGGCACCCCCTGCGAGAATCGAACTCACAACTAACCCTTAGGAGAAGCCTCTGAACGAAATTTCTAATTTTCTCAAAATCATCAAGAATCTTTGATTTTACCGGCTTTTCAGAACGTAAACAGATGTCCGTTATCGGTTTCAAGCTATATTCAGATATTAAAACGGTAAGTCTTCTCGGTTGCACATTCTTGCCCTTCGGACGAGGAGTCTCCCTCGTTCAAAGAGCTCGGTCAAATTTCTGTTTAACGATTTCTTTTTCCGGTATTCTCTGTCCCTCGGATTTCCTCATGATAGAAATAATCTACGATCACCGGATGTCTCTGCGGGACCCTGCCATAAGGCATTTCATTATCCACAAAGGGACAATCATACTTCTTAGCCATTTCCTCAGCTTTTACTTCAAGCGCTTCAAAGTAGCTGCGGTTATGCTTGTTATAGATCTCATCGTAAAGTGGTACAAGATTGGGATATTTTCCGGAGATATAGTCCATAATCGTCTTTTTGAAGCCACCCCTAAGATTGAGATTTTCAAGCCAGAACAAATCGCACTGATTCTTTACCCGCTCAAAGATTGCTTCAAAGTCCGTGATACCGGGGAACACCGGGGATACGAAACAGACTGTACGGATACCTGCATCATATACCTGCTTCATAGCAGCAATGCGCCGCTCAATGCTTGGAGCAGAGTCCATATCGTTCTTGAAATTTTCATCCAGTGTGTTGATTGACCATGAAACGGTCACTCGTCCAAGCTTCTTCAGCAGATCAATATCCCTTACCACAAGATCAGACTTTGTGCAGATCAGAATATTTGCGTCACTGCCGATCAGCTGCTCCAGAAGTTTTCTGGTATTCCCGAATTGCTCC
>OLRY01000084.1_pt1 | contig 126013 bp, 121 predicted proteins | sample 1672541 | NCBI WGS metagenome assembly OLRY01 (sample SAMEA3136697, study PRJEB25190) | human gut metagenome | biome: human gut; feature: human-associated habitat; material: faeces | place: Austria | collected 2013 | reverse complement strand
GCTGCTGCCCGGCGTCCAGGGCGGCCACGGCCTGGTCCACGGCGGCCTTCATGGCCTTCAGGTCCTGGGGATCCACCGTCAGCACCGGGGCAAAGCCCAGGGCCGTGAGGATTTTTTCCACGCTGAGAAGTGCGGTGGGGTCCCCCTGGAGGGTATAGCCGGTGCCGGGGTTGTCCTGGTGGCCGGTCATGCCGGTGATGCGGTTATCCAGCACGCAGGGGATCATGCGCCCCTTGTTGTACACGATCTCCGCCGCGCCGGTCATGCCGCTGTGGAAGAAGGTGGAATCGCCCACCACGCCGAACACCACCTTGCCGGTGACGCCCTCTTTTTCAAAGCTCTTGGCGATGCCCATGCCGGCGGAGAAGCCCGCGCCCATGCACACCACGGAGTCCATGCAGTTCAGCGGGGCGGCGCAGCCCAGGGTATAGCAGCCGATGTCGCCGGTGACCACATAGTTCTTGTTCTTGGACAGGGTATAGAAGAATCCCCGGTGGGGGCAGCCGGGACAGAGGGCCGGGGGCCGGTTGGCCGGGGCCACGTCCACGGTGCGGTAATCCGCCTTCTGGCCCAGCACCCGCTGGCGCAGCAGCTGGGTGTTCAGCTCGTACAGAAGGCCCGTCAGCTCCTTGCCCACGCAGGGGATGCCGGCGGCCTTGATCTGGTCTTCCATAAAGGGCTCCAGCTCCTCGATGACGTAGAGCTTCTCCACCTTGGAGGCAAAGTCCCGGATCAGGTCCATAGGCAGGGGGAAGGTCAGGCCCAGCTTCAGGAAGGACGTCCCCTCCGGGAACACCTCCTTGGCGTATTCATAGGCGATGGAGGCGGTGATGACGCCCACCCTGCCGTCGCCCATCTCCAGCTTGTTCAGGCCGTTTTCCAGAGCCCGGGTGCAGCCGTATTCCCGCAGCTTCTCCAGCCGCTCCTCCACCAGAGGGTGGTTGGCATAGGCGTGGGCCGGGGTGCAGACGAACTTGCGGACGTTGCGGGCATAGGGCGCATGGGTGTGCTCCGTGCGCTGGCCAAATTCCACCAGGCCCTTGGAGTGGCAGACCCGGGTGGTGGTGCGGTACAGCACCGGCGTGTCGAACAGCTCGGACACCTCGCAGGCCAGGGCCACAAAATCCTTGCACTCCTGGGCATCGCTGGGCTCCACCATGGCGATCTTGGCAGCCCGGGCATAGTGGCGGTTGTCCTGCTCATTCTGGGAGGAATGGCAGCTGGGATCGTCGGCGGTGACCACGATGAACGCGCCGCCCACGCCCATGTAGCCGGCGGTGAACAGGGGGTCCGCCGCCACGTTCAGACCCACCATTTTCATGGTGCAGAAGGAACGGGAACCGGCGATGGACGCGCCGTAGGCCACTTCGGTGGCTACCTTCTCGTTGGGGGCCCACTCGCAGTACACATCGTCCTTATACTGGGGCAGATTCTCCAGAATCTCGGTGCTGGGGGTGCCGGGGTAGGCGGAACAGATTTTGATCCCGGCCTCATAGACGCCCCGGGCGGTGGCCTCGTTGCCGGACATCAGGTGCTTCATGGTGATCTCCTTCCTTTCTATACGCAGTGGGGTGGTTATGATGTGGAAACCCGCCGGGGCGGCCCGTCCCCCTTCCCAAATGTGACGGGCCGCCGCCGGTGGACGGAAAAATGCTCAGTATGCCAAAGGCTGGGCCTGGCCGTGGAGCACCCGCAGGGCGCCCTCCGCCAGGGAGCGCATCTCCTCCTCGCCGGGGAAGCGCAGCACCGGGGCAAGCCCCCCCACATAGGCGGTGATATCGTCGCAGAAGAACTGCTCATAGGCCATGCCGCCGGTATAGGCGATGGCGTCCACGTGGAAGCGCAGCACCGCCGCCATGGCGCCGATGTCCTTGGCCAGCTGATATACCAGGGCCTGGTATGCCTCCACGAATTGGGGGTCGCCCTCCGTGACCTTGGCGCAGATGACCCGGAAATCCGTGGTGCCCAGATAGGAGAACATCCCCGCCCGGCGGCCCAGGGTCTTTTTGACCTGGTCCTTGCTTCTGCCGGAATAGCAGTAATCGATCAGCTGGTTCACCGGAAGGCCGCCGGCCCGGTCCATGCCCATGGAGCCCTCGTCCTTGACGTTGAACACGTCCACCACCCGTCCGTGGTGGTGGGCCGCCACGGACACGCCGCCGCCCAGATGACAGACGATAAGGTTGACCTGCTCATAGGGTCTGCCCAGCGCCGCCGCAGCCTTTCGGCCGATGGACTTCTGGTTCAGGGCGTGGAACTGGCTCAGGCGGCGGAAATCGGCAAAGCCCGTGTAGTGGGCCACGTCCGTCATCTCGTCCACGCACACCGGATCCACGAAAAAGGCGGGGATGCCCACCATGTCGCCGATGCGCCGGGCCAGATACGCCCCCAGGTTGGAGGGGTGCTCGCCGTAGGGCGCGGTCTCCACGTCGTGCATGACCCGGTCGTTGAGGGCGTAGGTGCCGGAGGGGATGGGCCGGTACAGGCCGCCCCGGCCGCACACGGCGGCAAAGTCCGTCAGCCGAAAGCCGCCCTCTGTCACGGCGTCCAGAATGGCCTTCTGGCGGAAGTCCGCCTGGTCAATGACCCGGTCGAACCGGTCCAGCTCCTGGGCAGAGTGGTCGATGCTCTTTTTGAACAGCTGCTCCTCCTCGTCGAAAACGGCGATCTTGGTGCTGGTAGCGCCGGGGTTGATGATCAATACCTTCATAGGCGGGCTCCTCTCCGGAACAGGTTTTCACCGAATAACTTAATGAACAGTTTTATTATGGCAGTCCCGTTCCCGTTTGTCAACGGTGATTTCCGGGGATGGGAAAACCTTGTGGGACCCCACAAAAAAACCGCCCCCGGACCTGTCGTTTTGACAGGCCCGGGGGCGGGCGGGAACAGGGTTATTGCAGATTCAGGCGCTTTTTCAGCGTCAGAAGTGTGAGAATGTAGTACGCCGCGCATTCCAGGACGCTCCACGCCGCGGTACCCCAAATCACATAGGACAGGAGCACAGCCGCAGGCGGGTCCGCCCAGAAGTCGGGGTCCACATCAATGCGTATGCCTGCGGCGGTGACCACGGACAGAATGGTCTGCACGGCGATGCCGAAGCCGATGTAGAACACCACCGACAGCAGGAGCTTGTGGTTGGAGAAGCTGTGGCCCAGAGAGATGGCGGCATAGAACCGCAGATACGACGCCAGCTCGGCGGCCAGAAGCAGCACCACCAGGCCCACGATGCATCCGGTGGCGTTGCCGCTCAGGGACTCCATCAGGGACCGCAGCCCCCGGAATATGCCGGCGAACAGGTTCTCGCCGCCCGCCACGGACAGCACCATGGTCCACATCAGCGCCGCCAGCACCGCCGACAGGATGCCCCATGCCATGGACACGATGAGCTTGGACCAGATCAGCTGGCTGCGGCTCACCGGCAGGGTGAACATCAGATAGCCCTCGTCGGTCATCAGGTTCTTATAGAACCGGTACACCATCAGCACCAGGGTCAGCAGCAGCACGCCGAAGGTGGTGAAGGCGAACAGCGTCATAAACAGCGTCCGGAAAATGGACAGGACCGTGCTCTCGGGATAGCGGCCCATCAGGGAGCCGGTGACGCTGGTGCCGCCTGCCGTCACCAGCAGCAGGGCGTATACCGGCAGCATGATGCGCCCGGTGGCCCGGAACTCGTATTTCAGCAGCTTACTCAGCATAGCGGAACACCTCCCGGAACAGCTCGTCCACGCTGCAGCCCTTTTCCTGGCGGATCTGGTCCACCGACTGCTGCAGAAGGACGCGGCCCTTGTTGATGAAGATCACGTCGTCCAGCACGTTCTCCACGTCGGCGATCAGGTGGGTGGAGATCACAAGAGACGCGTTCTCATTGTAGTTGGTGAGGATGGTGTGGATGATATAGTCCCGGGTAGCGGGGTCCACACCGCCGATGGGCTCATCCAGCAGATACAGCCGGGCCCTCCGGCTCATGACCAGGATCAGCTGCACCTTTTCCCGGGTGCCCTTGCTCATCTGCTTGATGCGCAGCCTGGGGCTGACGTCCAGGGCCGAGAGCATGTGCTCGGCGGCGTCCCGGTCAAAATCGGGATAAAAGTCGCCGAAGAAGTCCAGCAGCTGCACCACGTTCATCCAGCCGGACAGATACGTCCGCTCCGGCAGGTACGAGATCAGGCCCTTGGTCTCCGGCCCCGGGGTGTGCCCATCGATGGTGACGGTGCCGCTGCTGGGCACCAGCAGGCCGTTGGCCAGCTTGATGAGGGTGGTCTTGCCGCTGCCGTTGGGACCCAGCAGGCCCACAATGCGCCCGGGCTCCACCGTCAGGCTGACGTGGTCCAGGGCCCGGGAGCTGTCAAAATATTTGGTCAGCTCCCGGCATTCCAGAATTGCCATGTTATTCCTCCTCCCATGTGTCCAGCAGCGCTTTCACCTGCTGCCGGCTGTAGCCCAGCTGCGCCATGGACGAGAGATACTCCCTTGTCCGGCCCCGGGCCAGTTTCTCCTTGGCGCTCTGGATCACGGACAGATCCTCCGTGACAAAGCGCCCCGCCGTGCGCTGGGTATGCAGCAGGCCGGTGCCCTCCAGCTCCGCCAGGGCCCGCTGCACCGTGTTGGGGTTCACCCCCGCCTCCGCCGCCAGCTCCCGCACGGTGGGCAGCCGCCCGCCGCTGGGAATGGAGCCCGACAGAATGGCCAGGGTGATCTGCTGGGTCAGCTGGGTATAGATGGGTTGGTCATTGCGAAAATACCACTCCATGGCCGCGCCTCCTTGTATGATTGAACTATTCAAGTAATACAATAATACAATAATACAATTTTGTCAAGTCCCAAATGTAAACTTTTTCCGCATCGGTTGACGGGGCGGGCCGGGAAAGCTATACTGGAAGATGAAAAGAAGTATCCACCCCCTTCCGCAAGAAAGGAGCGCTTTTATGAACCATAGCTGGAACCACGATCCCTTCCAGGGCGGCGGACCGGTGCCCCACCGCCCGAAAAAGCAGCGCAAGCCCATCGGCACGCCTCTGGGCCGGACGCTGCTGAACCTGGCGGTGACGCTGATCTTCGGCGCCGTTTATTTCTATATCGTGCTGCCGCCGCTGAACCTGCATTCCGGCGAATTCTATGTGTTCGTGCTGCTGCTGTGCGCGGTATACTGCGGCTGCGCCATTCTGACCTCCGGCTTTCAGGGCAGCGGAGCCAAGGGCTACTTCGGCTTCGTGAAAAAGCAGTGCACCGTGCCCTTTGTGCTGGCGGCGGCGCTGGCAGTCACGGCCATTGTGGGCACGGCCGTCGGCTGGGAGGTGTTCCGGGCCGGCTCCTACCGGGACCTGCTGACCGTGGACAACGGCGACTTTGCCGCCGAGGTGGAGGAGATCAGCTATGACCAGATTCCCATGCTGGACAAGGACTCCGCCGAGAAGCTGGGCAACCGCAAGCTGGGCGAGCTGGCGGACATGGTGTCCCAGTTCGAGGTGGCCGGGGACTATACCCAGATCAACTACAAGGGCCGCCCGGTGCGGGTGACGCCCCTGCGCTACGGCGACTGGATCAAGTGGCTGAACAACCGCTCCCAGGGCCTGCCGGCGTATCTGGTCATCGACATGGTGACCCAGAATGTGGACGTGGTGCGCCTGGATCAGGGCATCCGCTACACCACGGCCGAGCACTTCGGCCGGAATCTGAACCGCTATCTGCGGTTCCACTACCCCACCTATCTGTTCGACGCCCCGGCCTTTGAGATCGACGAGGACGGCAACCCCTTCTGGGTGTGCCCCCGGATCAGGAAGACCATCGGCCTGTTCGGCGGCACGGACATTGCCGGAGCCGTGCTGGTCAATGCCGTCACCGGTGAGTGCACCTATTACGACGCGGCGGATGTTCCCTCCTGGATCGACCATGTGTACCCGGCGGAGCTGATCATCCAGCAGTACGACTATCACGGCACCTATGTCAACGGCTTCATCAACTCCCTGTTCGGCCAGCGGGATGTGACCGTCACCACCGACGGCTATAACTATCTGGCCATCGGCGACGATGTGTATATGTACACCGGCATCACCTCCGTGGTGTCCGACGAGTCCAACATCGGCTTCATCCTGTCCAACCAGCGCACCAAGGAGACCCGGTTTTACACCGTGGCCGGAGCCGAGGAGTACTCCGCCATGGAGTCCGCCCAGGGCCAGGTGCAGCAGATGAAATACGCCGCCACCTTCCCCCTGCTGCTGAACATTGCGGACCAGCCCACGTATTTCATGGCCCTGAAGGATGCGGCGGGCCTGGTGAAAATGTACGCCATGGTCAACGTCAGCCAGTATCAGATCGTGGCCACCGGCGGCGACGTGGCAGAGTGCGAGAGCAACTACCGCCAGATGCTGGCCCGGTATAACCTCATCGACGACTCCGACGCTAACATCCCCGCCGACACCCAGGAGGCCGCCGGCGTCCTCTCCGATATCCGCACCGCCGTGATCGGCGGCGACAGCCGGTATTACCTGCGGCTTCAGGGCGAGTCGGTGTACTACGTCATCTCCGCCGCCGACGCGCCCCAGGTGGTAACGCTGAACACCGGCGACCGGGTCACCATCACCTACCGTCCCCAGGAGGGCGCGTCCATTCTGGAAGCCACCGCCGTCACGCTGGTGTCCGGCAGCAGCGGTACCGGCACCGTTGACAACCCCACGGACCCCATCAAAATCAACCCCGCCCCGGGCATCGGCGACATCATCACCGACCCCGGCGACGGCGGACGGGTGGAGCTCCCGGTGGAGCCGCCCCCCGAGGAGGTCCGGCAATAACGGCAGTCCAAAAGGACCGGGCGTCAGCCCGGTCCTTCAGCTTGTCAAGAGAGTTTTCGCTCCTGCCCGGCGGCAGCTCTGCATTTCGCAGGCATGGTGCCATACCCCGGAAACGGTGTCTGTAGGTTTACAAAAGACATTTTTTCTGCTACAATGGAGTCTGTCACAAAATTTACGCCCCCAAGCATCCGAAAGGAGATTTTTATCATGAACAACGAGCTCAAATCCATCCTGTCCCGGGTGGATCATACCCTGCTGGCCCAGAGTGCCACCTGGAACGAAATCAAGGCCATCTGCGACGACGGCATCCGGTACGGCTGCGCCAGCGTGTGCATCCCCGCCTCCTATGTGAAGCAGGCGGCGGAGTATGTGGCGGGCCAGATCGCCGTCTGCACCGTCATCGGCTTCCCCAACGGCTACGACACCACCGCCGCCAAGTGCTTTGAGGCCACCGACGCCGTGAACAACGGCGCGTCCGAGATCGACATGGTCATCAACATCGGCTGGGTAAAGGACGGCCTGTACGATCGGGTGCTGGACGAGATCCGCGCCGTAAAGGCCCACTGCCAGGGAAGGCTCCTGAAGGTCATCATTGAGACCTGCATGCTCACCGATGCCGAGAAGATCGAGATGTGCCGCGTGGTGTCCCAGTCCGGCGCGGAGTATATCAAGACCTCCACCGGCTTCGGCGGCGGCGGAGCCACCCGGGAGGACGTGGCTCTGTTCAAGGCCCATGTGGCCCCCCATGTGAAGATCAAGGCCGCCGGCGGAATTGCCAACCTGGACGACGCCCGGGATTTCGTGGCCCTGGGGGCCGACCGCCTGGGCACCAGCCGCATCGTCAAGGCCGTGAAGGCCATGGAGCAGGAATAAACGCAATATAAGGAGGAAATCAAGTCATGTCTACCCCCCACAACAGCGCCGCCCCCGGCGCATTCGCCAAAACCGTCCTGATGCCCGGCGATCCCCTGCGCTCTCAGTTCATTGCCGAAACCTTCCTGGAAAACCCCGTGCTGGTGAACAACGTCCGGGGCGTCCAGGGCTACACCGGCACCTATAAGGGTGTGCCCGTGTCCGTGATGGCCTCCGGTATGGGTATGCCGTCCATCGGCATTTACTCCCACGAGCTGTACACCCAGTACGGCGTGGAGAACATCATCCGCGTGGGCTCCGCCGGGGCCATGCGGGCGGACCTGGAGCTGGGCAGTGTGGTGGCCGGTCAGGGTGCCTGCACCAACTCCAGCTTTGCCGACCAGTATGAGCTGGGCGTCCACTATGCCCCCATCGCCGACTTCGACCTGCTGATGGCCGCCGTGGAGTCCGCCCGGGAGCTGGGCGTGAAGATGCCCGTGGGCAATCTGTACTCCTCCGACACGTTCTATGACGCCGCCTGCCGCAACGACCGGATGAGGAAGATGGGCGTCATGGCCGTGGAGATGGAGGCCGCCGCCCTGTACTGCACCGCCGCCTACCTGGGCAAGCGGGCCCTGGCCATCTGCTCCATCAGCGACAACCTGGTGCTGGGCACCGAGCTGACTCCCGAGGCGCGCCAGACCACCTTCACCAACATGATGAAGATCGGCCTGGAGGCCGCCGTGAAGATGGCCCGGCAGGATTAAGTCCCGCAAAAGACAGAAATTAGCACAAAAAGGTTGCACTTTTTGGCCTGCTCTGCTATAATGTGCCCATAGGGGTACTTTGTGCCCAAAAATAAAAAGGAAGGTAGATTCACCATGAAAAAGTTTCTGGCAATGATCCTTGCTCTGGTCATGGTCCTGTCTATGGCAGCCTGCTCCAAGCAGCCCGCCAAGGACCCCAACAAGGGCACCGATGATCCCAACAAGACCGAGACCATCACCAATCCCGACAAGATCAACGACGAGATGACCTCCGAGGACGGTAAGTACGAGATCGCTTTCATCACCGACGTGGGCCAGCTGAAGGATAAGTCCTTTAACCAGGGCACCTTTGACGGCGTGAAGCTGTACGCTGCCAACAACAAGCTGTCCTACAAGTATTATCAGCCCGCCAACAAGGACCAGGCTACCGATGACGACCGCTACGAGGCCATGAAGGCCGCCGTGGAGAACGGCGCCAAGGTGGTTGTCTGCGCCGGCTTCATGCAGGAAGGCGCTCTGCGCATGGCCGCCAAGGAATTCCCCAATGTCTCCTTCGTGTTCGTTGATGGTTATCCCATCACCGAGGAAGCCGGCGTTGACGGCTCCCCCGTTCTGAAGAACGTTGCCGGTATCGCCTTCAAGGAAGAGCAGTGCGGCTATCTGGCCGGTTACGCTGTCGTCAAGGAAGGCTTCACCAAGCTGGGCTTCACCGGCGGTGGCGGCGGCACCAACCCCGCCTGCTGCCGTTACGGCTATGGCTTCGTGCAGGGCGCTGACGCCGCTGCCAAGGAGCTGGGCGTGAAGGTCGATATGAACTATTCCTGGCAGTATGGCGCCAGCTTCTCCGCTTCCCCCGAGCTGCAGACCATGGTTTCCGGCTGGTACGAGGCCGGCACTGAGGTCGTGTTCGCCTGCGGCGGCTCCATGTTCGCCTCCGTGGCCGCTGCTGCCGGCACCGCCGACGGTAAGGTCGTGGGCGTGGACGTTGACCAGTCCACCGAGTCCGACACCGTTATCACCTCCGCTATGAAGGGCCTGGCCGACTCCGTGCAGTGGGCTCTGGGCAAGTTCTACAGCAACGAGTTCGCCTCCATCGGCGGCGTGGGCACCTCCCTGGGCGCCAACGAGAACGCTGTGGGTCTGCCCACCGCTACCTGGTCCCTGACCAAGTGGACTGTTGACGAGTACAACACCATGCTGAAGGATATCGTTGGCGGCAAGATCACCATCGACAGCGATTACAACAACCTGAAGTCCACCGACAACGTCACCCTGAACATCATCTGATCGTCAGATCAACGTATCGGTACATAAAAAGCAGGAGCGCTCCGGCGCTCCTGCTTTTTCCTGTCCATATCCGCCGGTTTCACCGCTTGTCCCCGGGGCGGAACAGCAGCGCCGCCAGAACGCCGAACACCACGGCGGCGGCAATGCCCCCGGCAGCGGCCGTCAGGCCGCCGGTAAGGGCCCCCAGCAGCCCCTGCTCCGTCACGGCCTTCCGCACACCCTTGGCCAGGCAGTAGCCGAAGCCCGTCAGGGGCACCGTGGCCCCGGCCCCGCCCCAGTTCACCAGGGGCTGATAGACTCCCACCGCCTGAAGAAGCACCCCGGCCACCACATAGCCCGTAAGGATCCGGGCAGGGGTCAGCCGGGTGCGGTCAATGAGGACCTGTCCCACGGCGCACAGCACCCCGCCGCAGAGAAATGCGTTGAGATATTCCATGGCTCATCCCTCCTTCTGGGCGGAAAATACCACCGCGTGGCAGATGCCGGGAATGCTCTCCCCCTGAAAGGAGGAGGTAGGGCTCAGCAGCGCTCCGGTGGGGGCAAACACTACCCGCTGCCACCTGCCCTGCCGCATACCGCCCAGCAGATACCCGTTCAGCACCGCTGCCGAGCAGCCGCACCCGGAGGCCCCGGCGTGCATGTCCTGCTTATCCAGGTCGTACAGCAGCATGCCGCAGTCCTGATAGTTCCGGGACAGGTCCACGCCCTCCCGGCCCAGCAGGTCCGTGACGATGGCATGGCCCAGGACCCCCAGGTCGCCGGTGACGATCAGGTCATAGTCCCCGGGGCCGGTTTTCGTCTCCCGGAACAGGGCGGACAGGGTGTCGCAGGCGGCGGGGGCCATGGCGGCCCCCATGTTGTTCGCGTCGGTGATGCCCTTGTCCACGATCCTCCCGCAGGTAACGTGGGTGATATACGGGCCGTCCCCCTGGTCCGCCAGGATGCAGCAGCCGGAGGCGGTGGCGGTCCACTGGGCCGTGGGGGTCCGCTGGCTGCCGTAGGGCACCGGCATGCGGTACTGCCGCTCGGCGGTGCAGAAATGGGAGCTGGTCATGCAGGCCGTCATCCGGGCGTGGCCGCCGGAGATCAGCAGGCTGCCCAGGGCCAGACTCTCCCCCATGGTGGAGCAGGCCCCGTACAGGCCAAAAAACGGGATGTCGAAGCCCCGCAGGCCAAAGGCGGTGCCGATGCACTGGTTCAGCAGATCCCCGGCCAGGACGTAATCCAGATCCTTGGGCATCAGCCCGCCCTTTTCCAGGGCCCGCTCCAGCACCCGCTGCTGCATGGCGGACTCCGCCTGCTCCCAGGTGTCCTTTCCGAAAAAGGAGTCCGGGCACAGCTGGTCAAAGTGCTCCGCCAAGGGACCGTTTCCCTCGAACTTGCCGCCGATGTTGGCGTAGGACACCACGCTGGGGGGCTGCGCCAGCCGCACCGTCTGGCGGCCCAGGCGTTTGGACGTCATAAAATCACCTCTTGCCCATAGTCTGCCGCGCAGTCGCCCCGGATATGCAAAAAAACCGCCGAGCCCAAGGCTCGGCGGTTTTTTCGTTGGTTTTCTTATTTTCCCACAGCGTGGAAATACAGCGACAGCATGCCGGGGCCCACATGGGCGCCGGTGACCGGCTCGTGGGGCACCAGCAGGATGGGCCCCCGATGGCCCGCCTCCCGCAGCTTCGTCTCCAGACGCAGGGCCTCGCCGGGACAGTCCCCGTGAGAGATACCGATCAGGTCGTCCAGGTCGATGGCCCGCTCCTTATAGATGGACACCAGCCGCTCGATGGCCCGCAGCTTGCCCCGGGTCTTGTCGAACAGGACGATCTTGCCCTCCTCGTTGCCCCGGAGGATGGGCTTGATCTGCAGTAGTGAGCCCACCAGCGCCGACGCGCCGGAGATGCGGCCGCCCTTGCGCAGATACTTCAGATCGTCCACGGCGAAATACTGGCAGTAATTCTGGCAGTATACCGTCATTTTCTCCACCAGCTCATCCAGCTCCATGCCCTGGCGCACCAGGGAGGACGCCTTCAGGGCCGGGATGCCCGCGCCCAGGGACGCGCCCATGCTGTCGATGGGGCAGACCCGGCGGCCGGGATATTCCTCCATCAGCTCGTCCCCCGCCAGCTTTGCCGACCACCAGCTGCCGCTGATGCCGGCGGAAATGCTGAAATACACCACGTCGTCCCCCTGGGACACATAGGTCTCGAAGGCTTTTTTTGCATCGTCGGGGTTCACCATGGACGTGCGCACGTCGGCCCCGGAGCGCAGGGCCTCGTAATACTCGTGGCCGTCCAGCCCCTCCGGCGCGGGCTGGTCATTGATGGTCAGCGCCATAGGCAGCAGGTGGATGTTGTATTGCTCCCGCAGCTCCGCAGACAGGTTGGCTCCGGAATCCACAAAGATCTGGATCATAATAAAACAGTTCCTTTCAAGATTTTTGCCTAAGATGCTTATATATTCTTCTTTACCCAATCAGCCAGAGTGTCGAACAGCCGCTCATACCCCGGCATGGTCAGGTGAATGCCGTCGGCGGCAATAAGCTGCGACAGGCGATGGTTGCACAGGAAGGCCTGCCGCACCGGGATCAGGGGAATATTCTCCCGCAGGGCGATCTCCGCCGCCGTGTCGGCGTACAGCTCCTGGTGGCGATAGATCATCTGGGGCTCCCCCAGCCAGGAGAGGATACGGTCCCGCCGCAGGTTGTCCCGGCACAGGAAGGACAGATACCGCTCCCCGTCGATGGGAGGCAGGGTCATCATCACCGGCTGCACGCCGCCCTGGCGCAGGGCGTCCAGGGTCTCGTGCAGGGTGTCGGCAAACACCGGCAGCTCCGTGTTGGGCCGGTGGTCGGCGCCGGGGTCGGCGTCAATGGCGGCCCAGTCATAGTCGCTGTCGTTGCCGCCGTAGGACACCAGGGCGTACCGGGCCTCCAGGCCCCGGTCCAGGTCATGCCGCACCAGGCTCAGCCCCTTGCGGATGGTGGCTCCCATTTTCGAGCGGTTCACCACCTCCACCAGCTTGGTCTGGTAGCGCTGCATCACCTCGTTGATGTGAAAATGATAGTGGAAATCCACGTCCGGCACCGTGGCCTTCAGCAGAGAATCTCCGTAAATATAAATCTTATCCGGCATGGCAATGGCCTCCATCCCTGTTTTTTCTAATATAGCATATTAGTTCAGGCAAGTCAACCTATTAATTACCAATTTTTCTTGCAACTGAACAGATATTCTGATATTATATAAGAAAACATCCTTCCGGAGGCATGCCGTATGCAATATGACAAAGAATTGATCGCCCACAAGCTGGACAGATGGGACCGGTTCATCACCGACTATCACCTGCCGGAGTGGGATTCCATTCCCGATCTGGGGCTGTACATGGACCAGGTGGTGGTGCTGCTGGCGCAGTATCTGAACTTCATCCCGGCCATGCCCGGCGGCAAGGAGAGCTTCGTCACCTCCTCCACCATCAACAACTATGTGCGGCTGAAGATCATGCCCGCCCCGGTAAAGCGGAAATACTTCCGGGTCCACATTGCCTATCTCATCATGATCCTGACCATGAAGCAGAGCATCAGCATCAGCGACGTGCAGAAGATCATCCCCGCGGACATCCCCGAGGAGGAGGTCCGGGCCACCTATCAGGAGTATTCCGAGAAATTCCGCCACATTGCCCTGTTTTTCAACCAACAGGTCCAGGACGCGGCGGAGGATATCCGCACGCCGGACCAGCCCGGCGAGGCCGCCGTGTCCCGCCTGGTCATCGAAAGCGCCCTGATCGCGGGCTTTTCCAAGATCCTGGCGGAGAAGCTCATCCGCCTGTGCGGGGCCGACACCCAGGAGGTCCTGGCGGCCGAGCAGGTTCCCCAGCCGTAAAGCCGCCTCGCCTGACAGCGTCGTCCGCCCCTGTGCCCTCATGGCCAACGTCATCTGGAAGCTTCTTGTCCCCCGCCGTCCGGCGGGGGACTTTTGCTGTAGAAAAACACCGCAAAAACGGGACATGCGCCATTTTCCCGCCGCTGCGGGGCGGCACGAAGCGTTATGCCCGCTCCAGCAGCTTTTCCCCGGCCCGGAAAATATCCCCCGCGCCCACGGTGAGGATCAGGTCCCCGGGCCGGGCCAGGCCCGCCAGGGTGTCCGTCACCTTGTCCAGGGTGGAGCAATAGATGGACCCGGGGATCTTCTCCGCCAGATCCCGGGAGGAAATGCCCAGAACGTTCTGCTCCCGGGCGGCATAGATCTCTGCCAGCACCGTGATATCCGGCAGCTGGAGCTCCCGGACGAAATCGTCGAACAGGGCCTTGGTGCGGGTGTAGGTGTGGGGCTGGAAGGCGCAGATCACCCGCTCATAGCCCATGGACCGGGCGGTGGTCAGCAGGGCGTGAAGCTCTGCCGGGTGATGGGCGTAGTCGTCGTACACCGCCGCACCGTGATAGCTGCCCTTGTGCTCAAACCGGCGGCCGGCGCCGTGGAAGTCCTCCAGGCCCCGGGTGACGGCCTGGCCGGGGATACCCAGCACATAGGCCGCGGAGGCGGCGGCCAGCGCGTTGAGAATGTTGTGCTTGCCGGGGATGTGCAGGTCCACATGGGCGTACAGCTGGCCGTGGATCATCACGTCGAAGCTGGCGCAGCCGTCGAAGAACGCCACATCCCGGGCATAGCAGTCCGCCGTCCGGTCCGCCAGAGAGAAGGTGAACACCGGATGACTCAACCCCGCCACGGCCTCCCGGGCTCCCTGGTCGTCGGCGTTGGAGATGACATAGCCCCGCTGGGGCACCAGATCGGCAAAGGCATGGAAGGAGTGCTCAATGTCCTTCAGGTCCTTGAAAAAGTCCAGATGGTCCTCGCCCACGTTGAGGATCACCGCCACCGTGGGGAAGAAGTTCAGAAACGAGTTGCAGTATTCGCAGGACTCCAGAATGATGGTGTCCCCCTTCCCTACCCGGTAGCCCGCGTGGAGCATGGGCAGGGTGCCGCCGATCATCACGGTGGGGTCCGCCTGGGCCGCCATGAAGATGTGGGTGGCCATGGAGGTGGTGGTGGTTTTGCCGTGGGTGCCGGAGAAGCACACGGCATTTTCATAGTGCTGCATGATGGCGCCCCAGGCCTGGGCCCGCTCATACACGGGGATGCCCCGGGCGATGGCCCCGGCGATCTCGGGGTTTTCGTCGTGGATGGCGGCGGTGCGGATCACCAGGTCGCAGTCCTTCAGGTTCTCCGCCGAGTGGCCGATGGCCACGTCGATGCCCTGGGCCCGCAGCTGGCAGACGGTATCGCTTTCCGTCATGTCGGAGCCCTGAACGATCAGGCCCATGCCCAGCAGCACCTCTGCCAGGGGACACATGCTCACCCCGCCGATACCGGCCAGGTGGGCCCGGACCCCGGGCTTCAAAAATGTTTTGATATCTATGGTAGGATGCATCATACCTTGGTCCCTCCTCGTTCGCGCCGCGGCGCAGGTTCATAAAATCCGTACCTTATATTATACTATACCCGGGCCGCCTGTGCAACTCATGAAAAAAAGAAAATCCGTCCATATTGCCAGGGATGGGAAAATCTGCTATAATGCGGGAAAAAGGAGGGGAAACCCATGCGATTGGATAAATACCTGAAGGTTTCGCGGCTTATCAAGCGGCGGACCGTGGCCAACGAGGCCTGCGACAATGAGCGCGTCAGCGTCAACGGGCGGGCCCAGCGGGCCTCCTATGAGGTGAAGCCCGGAGACCGGATCGCCATCCGCTTCGGGGCCAGAACCCTGGAGGTGGAGGTGCTGACCGTGACGGACAACGTGGGCAAGGCCGACGCCGCCGCCATGTATCGGGAAATCGGCGGGACAGACCCGGGACAGGGCTGAGACAAGGCCGGGATAACCCGGGACAACCGGTATATTTTCTGCCGCCCCCTCATACACATGATGCATCATGTGTATGAGGGGGCGGTTTTATGACGTATGAGACGGGGCAGCAGCTGTATCACCGGGTGGAGCTGGAGGGCCGGGACAAGCTGACGGTGTCCGGCGTGGAGGATGTGGAACGGTTCGACGAGGGGTGCATCGTCATGTCCACCTGCGAGGGGACGCTGATCGTCACCGGCCAAGGGCTGCACATCGGGAAGCTGAGCCTGGACGGCGGGGAGCTCCATGTGGACGGGCGCATCGAGGCCCTGACCTATGAGGAGCAGCAGGCCCCGCGAGGCTCCTGGCTGACCCGGCTGCTGGGCTGACGCCGGGGCCATGGAAAACTACGTCATGGCTCAGCTGTCCGCCCTGGGCGCGGCGGCGGCCCTGGGCGCTGCCGGGGGGCTGGTATACGATCTGCTGCGGGTGCTGCGGCGCAGAAGGCCGGGGCTGACCCACGCCGCCGACGGACTGTTCGCCCTGCTGTGCCTGCTGGGGACCCTGTGGGTGCTGACCCAGGTAGGCGGCGGGGAGCCGCAGCTGTATATGCTGCTGGGCGCCGGGGCGGGCATGGCCCTGTATCTGCTGCTGGCAGCACCGGCGCTGCGGCCTCTGTGGGAGTTCTGGGCCGATGTGGCCGGGGAGCTGGGGCGGCTGCTGCGCATCCCGGCCCGGGCTCTGGGACGGTGCGGAAAAAAATTGCTGCCAAAAGTAAAAAAAGGCTTCCATTCTGCGAGAAAGTACGCTATACTAAATACATATAGGTGGAAGTGTTTTCTACGACCTGAAGACGATGCACGGAAGGGAGTCCGCAGACATGGCAAAAAGCAAGAAAAAACCCGTCAGCCGCAGCCGCGTGGCGGCCCTGCTGGTGATCCTGGTGCTGCTGGCGGCGGTAAGCCTGGAGGTGGCGCGGGTATACGGCAGCCGCCTGCCGGAGCTGCGCAGCAAAAGTCAGGCGCTGGACGCCCAGATCCAGCAGACCGAAAAGCAGAATGACGTGCTGCGCTCCGATCTGGACCACGAGGGGGACCCGGACTTTATCCAGGGTCTGGCCCGGGACGACCTGGGCCTGGCCTCCGACGGCGAGCGCATTTTTTACGACGTGAACAACTGACACGCCACATTATCGAAGGGAGCAGATAGATTCGTTTATGGAATTGACGGTTGGGACCATTATCACCGGGAAGGTGACCACCATCACCAAATTCGGCGCTTTCGTGGCGCTGCCCGGCGGGAAATCCGGGTTGGTACACATCTCTGAGGTGTCCGGCAGCTTCGTTACCGACGTTCACGACTTTCTCACCGAGGGACAGGAGGTACCGGTGAAGGTACTGTCCATCTCGCCGGAGGGGAAGATCAGCCTGTCCGTGAAGCAGGCGCAGCCGCCCAAGCCCCGGCCCCAGTATGCGGACCGGCCTGCGCGGCCCCGTCCGCCCCGGCCCAATCCGGCACGTCCCAATCCGTCTCAGCCTGCCGCTCCCCCGGCGGAGCTGACCTTTGAGGACAAGCTCAAGCAGTTCATGTCCGTGTCCGACAGCAAGCAGTCGGAGCTGAACCGGTATATGGCCTCCAAGCGCGGCGGCCGCCGGCGGAAGTAGAAATCAAATAAAAAAAGGGCCACCGCAGGCGCTGCCTGCGGTGGCTTTTGCAAGGAGGAAGCAGCATGCTTGTGGAGGTAAAAACCGTTGATGAGGGCGTTGTAAGGCGGCTGACGGATATCTATGCGGAGTCCATGGACGCGCTGGAAAAGCACTTTCCCAGCCGGGAACGGATGCTGGCGGAATACGCTGCGTTCGCCGCGGATTTTGCCCGGCAGGAAAACCAGAGGATCCTGGCGGAGGATGCCGGAAACGGCTGGGTCAGCGCCCTGCGGGCCATTGAAGCGCAGCCGGGCAGCTGGTTTCTGGAGGCGGTGGAGACCATGCCCTCTCAGCGGGGCAAGGGGCACGGGAAGGCCCTGGTGCTGGACACCCTGCGGTATCTGGAGGGTCTGGGCGCCCGGGAGGTGACCTGCACCATCGACCGGGACAATGCCGTATCCCGGGCCATGCACGAGTCCTGCGGCTTTGTGAAAACCGACCTGCCGCCGGTCAATCCCTGGGGCGAAACGGAGGATGGCTGCCTGCTGTACCGTTTCCGCACGGGAGCCTGACGGCCGCCGGCGGAAGCAGAAAAAATACGGTGAACATGACAGGCTCTTTGACAGCCCGAAGCATATCCCCGGCGGGAACACTCCTGCCGGGGATACGTTTTGTCCGATGGAGTGCCCCAGGCCCTTACAGGCCGTAGACCTCCGTGAGCTTCTCCCGGAGATAGGCGGTGTAGCGGGTGGGGTCAAACTTGCCGCATACCGACTCGAACAGGGGCGTGGGGTCCTTCATGCAGCCGTATTTCCAGATCTTCTCCTCCATCCAGCCGTTGATCTTTGTCAGCTTGCCGGAGCGGACGGCCTCAAACACATCAAAGTCCTTCTGCATCTCCAGCAGATACTGGACGCCGTAGGCCGAGCCGATGGCGTAGGAGGGGAAATAGCCGATGTTGCCGTTGGCCCAGTGGGAATCCTGAAGAACGCCCTCCCGGTCATTGGGCACGTCCACACCCAGATACGCCTTGTACAGGCGGTTCCACTCAGCGGGCAGGTCATGGGCCGTCAGCTCCCCGGCGAACATCCGCTTTTCCAGCTCATAACGCACCATGATATGCAGGCAGTAGGTCAGCTCGTCGGCCTCGGTGCGGATCAGGGAGGGCTGGGCCTTGTTGATCATGCGGTAGAACGCGTCCTGGCTGACGTCGTCCAGCCGGGGGGCGAAGTGCTCCCGCAGCCAGGGATAGATGACGCCGCAGAAGGCCCGGCTGCGGCCGATGATGTTCTCATAGAACCGGGACTGGCTTTCGTGAATGGCCATGGATACGCCGCCTCCCAGGCAGGTCCGGGACAGCTCCCGGCCCACATGCAGCTCGTACAGGGCGTGGCCGCCCTCGTGGACCACGGAATACAGGGACGAGGCCACCAGGTCCTCCTGATAGTTGGTGGTGATGCGCACGTCATCCCGGGAGAAATTGATGGTGAAGGGGTGCTCCGTCTCGCCGATGATGCAGTGGTTTCTGTCAATGTCCATCACGTCCATGACGAAGTCGGAAAACTCCCGCTGGATGGCCACCGGGAAGCTCCGGTGCAGGGGGGCGTCGTCCACCCGGTCCGCATGGGCCTTCACCTGGTCGATGAGGGGCACCAGCTCCTGCCGCAGGGCGGCGAAGAAGGCGTCGCAGGTTTCCCGGGTCAGGCCCCGCTCAAACCGGTCCAGCTGGGCGTCATAGGGGTCCTTGTCCGGCTGCATGTATTCCGCCAGGCGGCGGCTGCCGTCGAACACCTGCTGCAGATATGGCTCAAACAGTGCGAAGTCGCTGCGCTCCTTGGCCTCGTGCCACACGGCGTCAGCCTTGGAGGTCAGCTGCTGATAGGCAACAAATTCCTCCTCCGGCACCCGGTGGGTCATTTCATAGTCCCGCCACAGCTCCGATACCTTCCGGGCGGTGACCGGGTCCAGCCGGTCCCGGGCCTCCACCAGTGTCCGGAGCATCTCCACCGTCTCCGGGGCAGTGGTCAGGGCATAGCTCAGCCGGGCCAGCTCGCCCAGGGTATCGGCCCGCAGGTCCGCCGACCCCCTGGGGGCCACGGTGGCCCCGTCGTAGTACATCAGGCCGGAGGCGTGGTTGTAGGTGAACATCAGCTTTTCGTACGCGGAGAGCTTCTCCAGCGCCTGGGAAACGGTCATATGTCATTCCTCCTATAAAATAATTGGTCATTCATCTGCCAGCCAATCCGGGAAGCTGCCCTTTAAGAAATGCCGGTACTCCGGATGGTCCGCAGCGTTTTTGTATTCTTCCCGTATGGTTCTTTGATTCCATTGCCGCACGCTTTCCGGCATTTCCTCATATCTCATAATGGTGATGAGTCCTTCCTTTTCCGCCTGTAAAATAGCCTCGTAGGCGTCCGGAACGAACTCCACAGATTCGATGTCTACAGGAACATTGCTTACAGCTGCATCCGGGATCCGCACATCGAAATCCGCTTCCTCAATGCTGCCTGCACAATAGATATATCCGGATACGCCTTGGTAGGTTTTTCTCAGCGCATCCGGATAATATTCCTCCAGCCGCTGGATGCCGTTCTTCTCAAAACCGTATGGTCCCCATTTTTCCCATCTGCCGTCATAGGAGAAGCCGGTTTCCTTGCAATATCGCTCAATCGCATTGCTCAAATAGACCAAGACATTTTCCCTTTTCTTTGAGAAATAGACCAAGGGGACTCCATGATTGGATACCCTGGGCTCCAGCCGCTTGATCGTGCCTATTGGCGACGCGTGATAATACATATGCACCTCACATTTTCCGGTTTATCATGCTGATGCCTGACTTACATTTCCTTGATATACATCTCCTCTACCGCACCCAGGGCAGGCCGCTTTTTTCCGCTTGCCGCGAATCCGTTTGCTTCATAAAACCGGATCGCCCGCACATTGCTGTCAAATACCCAGAGCATGAGCTTTGAATATCCCGCGCGCCTTACATCATCCAGCACCCGCTCCATCATCATTTTTCCGTAGCCCTTATGCCAGTTATCCCTGAGCGAATGAATGCAGATCAGTTCCGCAAATCCCCTCATGTTCTCCTCTCTGGCAGCGTCCCACCAGGCAATGCAATGCGGTCGGCCATCCAGCTCTAAAATGTAGCCGTTTCCTTTGTTTTCCGCCAAGAGCATCTTATACATCTCAGCCGCCCGCTCAATTTCCGTGCATTGTGAAAGGATGTCCGCAGGCACGATTTCCCGAAATGCCTCCTTCCAGCTTTCCGTCTGCACATACGCAAGGCTATCCTCATCTCCGGCTTTCACTCTTCTGATAGAAATCGATTTGTCCATCATCATTTCTCTCCCATTTCATCGGAAGTCCCGCAAAAACTGCTTCGCTGAACTGATTTTGAGTATACCATACGCCGCCCCCGATGGCAAGCGGCCGGTGTCTCCTCCCCGCCCGGCGGTGAAAGATTTTCCCGTCTCCGGGCATACTAAGGCCGGAGGTGAGAGAGATGAAGCGAAAGGACCGCGGCTTCCCCTGCGACGCCGCGCCGGACGTGCATCAGTTCCGGGGCGTGCCCCAGGACTGCTTTGACCTGGTGAACCGGTACGGCACCTATAATATCCAGCCCACCACCGACACGGAGAACCTGTTTCCCCTGATCGGCCCGGAACTGCCGGAGCGTTGGCGGCATATGAGTCTGGGTAAGGACGACCTGGAGCATCTGGGATAGCCCACCGCAGGGAGCGGCGGGCGGGATAAAAGGCAGGCGGGGCGCGGCCCCGGGCATCGCACACGCCCCGCCTGCCCTTGAAATGTATTGACACAGGCGGCGCGGCTCCTATATAATAAGGGCATCATAACTGAGGAGGCCGCTATGGATAACAAGAAAAAGACCGACAGCATCATGCGCTATGTGGTGTATCTGCTGTGCGGCGCATTGCTGGTGGTGTATTCCCTGCTGAAATGGAACGCCATGAGCGAGATGAAATACATATACCTGGCCATCGGCGTCATCTGGATCGTTTACGGCGGCATCCGCGCTCTGGTCCTGGCCCGGAGGCAAAAGCAGGACCGGGAGGACTGACCGCCTTTGCGGCAGCCATCGGGATACAGGCCCAATACAGCGAATGGCTTGCCGGAAGGCAAGCCATTTCTTATCCCCCCAGCAGCCACAGCACCACGCCGTAGATCACGCTGGCGGCGGTGCCGAATACGATCACCGGCCCCGCGATGAGGAACATTTTCGCCGCCATGCCTGTGACCAGGCCCTCTGCTTGTGTCAAGATAGGACACATAATTTTTTTGCTTTTCTCGAATTATAGGATTCAGTCCAACGGTAATCAGTTATTTCTTCTCAAAGACTCATCATCCGGCCTGCCTTGCAACTGCTTTTATAATTTCTTTGGTGAAATCATCCTGACACCGGAAATCAATCTCTATTCGTCCATTTTCATAGACACGGACCTTCTCTATCAGTTTCCGAAGGCCTTTTGGGCGGTACTCATTCAAAAGCTGAATACCCTTGACATCTGCTTCTAACACAGCAGCTTTTTCTTTCCCAACCCTCAATTTTATAATCGTTGCTTCCGTTGCTGCCAATTCATCACGCATGGAATCTATTGCGGTCTGGCGTTCTTCCTGGGCAGCGATAAATTTATCTCGCGTCATCCTGCCATTTCGGTATTCTTCATATAAGTCGAGCTTGCTGTTTCGCGCACGTTGAAGTGTACGCTTGAGCATTGCGGCTTTCTTTTCAAGCAATGGTTCTTCTCGATTTGCGTTCACTTTTACCTGCACAGCCTTTTCCGTCAGTGTTTTCGCCAGCATCTTTACGACCTCAAGAACACTTGATTGCAGCGTCTCGATTGGTTCATGGAGCCGTGTGCAATCCGCATTAGAAGAAACGCCGGCTTTTAAGCAAAACAGATGCGTTACTTTTCCCTTGGATTTTTGGAGTTTTCGTCCACAATACCCGCACACAAATAAATTATCTGCTCTTTCGCCAGCTGTGTTTTGATTAACGGTCTTAATTCGGCTTCTGCGTGATGCAGCCGCCTCACTAAACATACTCTGGGAGATGATTGCCTCATGTGTATCTTCCACGATGATCCATTCGCTCCGCGGGAGCGCTCGCATCTTCCCAGTGCTGATTCCCACCGTTTCTCTTTTGTTGGAAATCATTTTTCCCGTATAGCGCTCATCCTTAATGATACGGAGCACAGTACATGCTACCCATATCGGTTTCTCCTCAAGAATGCGTCCATTGTAAAACTCACCATTCTGTTCCTTATAGCTTGCAGGGGATGGAATGCCATCATCATTTAATGCACGGGCAATTTGTGCAGCTGTTCTTCCGGCAATACATTCTTCAAAGATTCGTACTACCACCGGTGCTGTTTCCTGATCCACAAGCAGATGGTGCTTATCTTTAGGATCTAACCGATATCCATAAAAAGCGCTGCCGCCCCAATACTCGCCGCGTCGGCTCCTGGTTTTGTTTGCACTCCTTACTTTCACAGATAAATCTCTGCTGTATAATCCGTTGATCAGATTCCGTAGCGCAAGCTCCAATCCGCCTGTCGTACCGATAAAATTATCACTGTCAAAGTTATCGTTTGCAGAGATAAAACGAGTCCCGAACAATGGTAATATCAGCTCCAGATATGCGCCAACCTCCAGGTAATCTCGTCCAAATCGTGAAAGATCCTTGACCATGATCGCTTGTATTTCTCTCCGGCGTATCTGCTCCATCATAAGCATGAATTGTGGTCTGTCAAAATTTGTGCCGGTATAACCATCGTCACAGAACTCGACAACCTCATATTCACAAAGCTCAGTGTGCTGCTCATAGTAATCACGAAGCAGTTTTCTTTGGTTTGTTACGCTATTACTTTCCGCCTTCCCGGAGGATTTCAGGTCTGCGTCCTCTGCCGATAAGCGAATATAAAATGCGAGCGTTTTGTTACATTGCATATCGTTCAACCTCCCTTTGGCGGATTGCGGCAAGATGAATGACCTCATCTAATTCATTTCTGAAATTAAATTTAACCTCAACATGTCCGTTATTGTACAGAATCATTTCATTAATAAAGGCATCTACCATTTCTGCTGTTAATGTATCAGCATCCTTGTACTGTTCGATCAGCTCGGCCCACGATCCGCTTGCTGCAAACGACGGGTTGTACTTCTGGCATTCTTTTTCGAGTTCAGCAAGGAAAATACGCAGTTCGTCGGCCTTTGCAGCATATTCCTGACCCATGCTGATATAATCATTTTGGCTGAGTGTCCCGTTTGCAAATTCCTCATACAAGGACGCCTTTAATGACACATATCTATCAATTTGCTTTTTTACTCCACGAATCTGATCGCTGTAAATGCGAAACTTTGTTTTGCTGGATTCCTTCTTGTTCAATGCAGCAAGAAGCTCCCGCGCATCTGTAAATAGCTTGATTTGTGTACGGATCAGTTTTAGCGCGATATCCTCAACATCCTGCTTTTTTACCGCCTTTTTTACACAGTAGGATGAATTATAGTTCTCGTGTAACGAGCAGTAGTACCAGGGAACACGCTCCCCGGCATGATTTTTCTTGTTCCTCAAAAACATAGCTTGTCCGCATTCACCACACCGGAGATGGCCCTTAAAAATACTCGCCCGTTTACTCTTGGAATCATATACAGCAGCCTGCCCAAGTTCCTCCTTCAAGCGCTGGAAATACAGCTGAACCTGATCGAATAGTTCCTTCGTTATAATCGGTTCATGTGTTCCCTTAGTAACAATCCATTCCTCTTTTGGAGCAGGACGGGAACCCTTTTGACCTGTGGAATGATAAGTTGATCGGAATTTTCCAGAAATCATCCAGCCAAGGTATACTTCTTCGATGAGGATGCGCTTTATCGTTTGCATATACCATTTTGAATTCTTAAAGTGGTCGGTAGATGCGATACCACGATCGTAAAGCAGCCGCCCGGGGGACGGTATTCCTTCGGAATTCAAGGTCGTTGCCACATAGTGCAATGTGTTTCCGGCGGCAACCATCTCGAACATTCGTTTTACCACCGGTGCGGTTTCTTCATCGACCACAAGATGATGCTTGTCCTTGGGATCAAGGCGGTATCCATACGGTGCACGGCTTCCGGCAAATTTACCTTGCTCTTGAATTGTACGCATGGATGAGCAGATCTTTCTTGAAATATCCTTGGCATACATCTCATTTGCCAGGTTTTTTATCTGAATCGATATATCTGCTTGTTGAAATTTTGTGTCAAATCGGTCTGTAACTGCAATGAAACGGCATTGAAAGAACGGGAATACCATTTCGATATACTCTCCGGACTCCAAATAATTTCGCCCAAGCCGTGAAAGATCTTTCACAATAATACAGTCGATCTTGCCATCTCTCAGATCATTCATCATACGCGAAAACTCAGGTCGAATAAAATCTGTTCCGGATATATCATCGTCGCTGTAAATATCAAAGACGGACAGGTCCGAATGCTCTGACACATAGTCTCTCAGCAGCTGAAGTTGGTTGCCAATCGTATCAGCCTCGCGTTTTCTTTCTGTTTCTACAGAGATGCGTGCATATATCTAGCATAGACACCTCATCGACCAAAATCAGATCGGCGTCGAGCGTTTCCGGATCGCCGTATTCTCCGTCTTCGCCGGCAATCAGGCCCAACGCCTTATGGACCGTAGAGGCCGGGAATCCGGTTGACTGCTCCATACGCCTCGCGGCACGCCCTGTCGGCGCACAACACACGATCTCCTTTGACGGATGATTGCGGCTGTAAATGCCAAGCAAAGCTTTTTGCAGCATCGTCTTGCCGGTACCGGGGCCACCGGTAATAATGCAAAGGCCGCTGGTGAGCGCCGTTTTGATTGCCTGACGCTGTTCGGGTGCCAGACGCACCTTCAAACGGCTTTCCTCACGGTCGAGCTCATGGTCCAAATCACCATAAGTGCAGGGATTTTGATGGCGGATCTGATACCGGATCAAGTTGGCAAGCTTTTCTTCGGCTTTTGCCGTCTTTTCCCGATAAACACAGCTTTCATAGGTCCGCATTCTGCCATCAAGGATGAGGCGATTGGCACGGGCTGCGATCATTTGATCCGTAAGCTCCGGCGTCTCCAAAGTCTTTTGGCAGGCTGCAATGAAGCCGTCCCGTTCCATACACAGATTTCCGTAGCCTTCCGCATCAGTCAGTGTGTAGAGGATACCCTCATCCACACGTTCGGGCGACAGTCTGTCAATCCCCATACTCATGGCGATCTTATCTGCCGTCTTGAAGCCCACGCCGGCCATTTCGCAGAGCTTATACGGATGGTTCTTTACGATATCCATCGTTTGTTCTCCATATTCTTTGTAAAGCTTTACGGCACGGTTCGGCGTGATCCCGTGCGGCGACAGAAAGGCTACCACATCACGAGCACCGCGGTTGGCGAGGTAGGAATCGCAGATTTTTTTGAGTTTATTCTGACTGATACCGGAGATGGTCAAAAGTTTTTCCGGCTTTTTGTCCAGCACCTCCAGTGCCATATTCCCAAATGCATCATAGATACGCTCCGCCATTTTCGGACCGATGCCTTTGATCTGCCCGGACGAGAGATAGGCGATGATGCCTTCCCGGGTCGGAATGATCTGCTCCTCGTATCCCTCGACATCATACTGAATGCCGTATTTGGGATCCTTGCGCCAGTGCCCACGCATTTCATAGCGCATATTACCCGCAGTAGGCAGGCAGTACCCAACGGCCTTGATTTGTGTAATGGTGTTGCCGCTGCTATCCTTCAGTTTCTCGCACGGACGGTAAAGCGCGATCATAAAGCTTGCCGCATCCGCCGCGCCGGTACCGGAAGGATAGATCATTTTTTCAAATTGGCATAACAATGTCATTACTCCTTTCACTTTGTTCCGGAAAACAAAGAACTCCCGAAAACACAGCGAAACACTGCTTCTCAGGAGTTCTTTGTGATACGGCATACTCATTTGAACAGCGCCGCATTTTCCAGATAGGATTCGGGCTCCGTAAAAGCCATCGGAAAGTTTTCACGATCCAGCTTTACGGACTTCTTATCCCCGTTGTTTTGTGTGACAAGCTTCTGCACCTCCAGATACAGGCCTTCGTCAAACACCGTAATCGGCATACGAAGCAAAGCCGCTTTGACGATCTCGCCGCGCATACCGTTGCTGAGCCTATTTCCGCATACGAGCATAACATCGCTTTGCTCCAGGATCTCCAGACCGAATCGAAGCGCAATGGCTCTTTCGGCAGGAATTTCATCGCAAAGCAAAAGCGGCATATACGCATGAGGCGCAGCGGCGTTCATGTTCATTTTCTTGTTTGCGTAGAACATATAAGCTCTTGCCGTGCGCAGGTTCTTTTCGCGCTGCTCGCGGGTGTCCGCCCGAAAAGGGGAGCATACATAGGCTCTTTTGCGGTAGCGATCAGAGGATGCCAACTGATACATCAGCTCCTGCTGCCAGTATTGATGATAGATATTGTCCATAATAGGACTCCTTTCTTAAAGTGGTTGTACACTGACCTTGACCTTACGGCTCTGTGTCGTTTTCATTACATCCGGCAGAATCGTCGGATACTTTGCCTTCAGAACCTTGGAATCAGGTCGTGTAGTGGATTTAGTGACGAAATCAATGAGAAGCTTATCCGATGTCGTCGTAAGGACGCCATGCTCATGCTCCTTCATGATTTCGGCAATTCGCACGCTGTGTGCTTCGATCTCCTTTTCATAAGTTTTGATTTCACGGTTGCACTCCGTGATCTTGCCCTGCAACAGAGCAATTCGGCGCAGTGCGTTTTCCTGTTTGGAAGAAAACTCAATGGTCGGCAGCCCGGACTGGCTTTCTCCGTAGATACGGGCTAGTGATTCAAGCGCCAGTTGCGGCGCTACACCGGACATTGTAGGCGGCTTGTCATGCTCAAGGCTCCATATCCATTCGTCGAGACGCTCGAAGATCATATCTTCCTTGGCTTTATCCCGGGTGATATCCGGAATCGCCAGGTCGTTGTCCGGGTTGTTTCCCCAGATTGCGGAGAACGAACCGATGTTGACATCAGCAACGGCCAGGTAGAAACGCAGCTGCAATTCATAGTACAAGGGAATGGCACCGTTGTCCCACTCGCTTGCTTTATGATAGGTACAGCTCTTGCACTCCAGGATGCCTGGTTCTCCGTCAGAGGCACGCTCAAAACGCCGATCGAAGTTGGCAAGCGCATACGGATGGTCTGCGTGTTGGTACAGGTTCGTGTCCTCATACACGCGGTTCCCGGTTTTCTTGGCATACCAATGCGCTGCGATAGGTTCAAGCAAATGCCCCATTTCAAGCTGATTGGCGTTGCTTTTTGCCGGAGGTTTCATCCGTCCCTTTTTGATCATCCACAGTTCTAGCGGAGTTGTCCAAGGGGAGACCCCGAAGACGGCTGCCACATCACTGCCGCCGACCGTGTACGGGATTTTACCGGACGGTCCGTGCATACGGGCTGCCAGCCACTGGGCATTGGTCATTCCGGCAGTATCGCATAGGATATTCGGTGCCGCCATCAGTAGCTCACCGCCTTTGCCAAATCAAAATCACTCCATTTGAGTGTGAGCGCACGCGCCATGTTTTCCTCGACAACAAGGAGCTTGCTTTCGGGGAACTTATCCGTTTTGAGAATAAACGGGACCTCCTGCATGGCCAGAAACACATCATGTGCCGTAGCAGGGCCTCCGCCGTAAGACATCTCAAACATGGCGATTGCTTCGACTGCTGCCTTTTTAGGAAGGCTGAGCTTTTTACACACCCGCGTCATGGCGTTGATCGGGAAATCCAGATGGATCTCCATCAGGGCCTGCAGCTTGGCGATGCTGTCCCCAAATTGTGCAAACAGTTGATCCAGCGCCGTATCAAAATCAGCAACCTTGGATTGATGCCGATGATCTACGGCTACACAGCCGCCGATATGGATAGAGTGCCTGCCGTTCATCAGGAGTGCAGAGACCTTTGCCGAGGCGACACCGGTATCCGATGTCATAAAGCGGATACCCGGCATCAGCTTGGATGCCATCGTCGCTTTGCCCTGGGCAGCCAGCACCTTTGCATAGGTACCGAGCAGGTCTTCCTTCTGGTCAGGCATTCGCCATGAGGCACTGACCAGGGAATGGTCACAGTACCCAGACTCAAACTCGTTCCCGGAGAACCGTGCATCGAGTTTTGCCTGCAGAACTTTCAGCAGTTCGTCGATCGGAAGGACGGAATAATCCACCTCGTCACCGGAGTGAACGGCAGAGATTTTTTCGTCCCGGATCAGCAAGAGCGCATCCGCCGAATACAGCTTCAGACATTCGTTGAGCACTTCGGCCAATACCTCGCGGCTGAGTTTGGGAAGCGCGGTGCCTCCGATTTTCGCTCTGTCGAGCAGGCTTTTGTAGGCTGTCATGCGGACCGGATAGAGTTCTCCGTTTACGCGCATGGCAAGCCCGAGATTTTCTGCCGTATCCTTTACGGCTTCCTGTGATGTTCCTGTGGCAAACGCCGACAAATTACCGATAAGAGGCGAGGACTCGCCGAGCGGTTCCACCTGCAGGTCAGCGACCTTGCAGCGGATCCAACGGCTGTTCTTTGCCTGTTCCTCATGATAATCCAGCAGCATCGGGTAGGAACTGAACAGCGTATAATAGCTGTCCTGGCATGGTTTTTGCATAATGAAATGCTCCTTTCTTTGATTTTGACGGCAATGCCGCCTTGATATATGACAAAAGCCAGCACCCCCAAAGGACTGCTGGCTTTATGCCCGAATGAATTGGCCGGAAACAAAAAAAGTGCCATTTGCAATAACGCAAATGACACTGTGATAACTCTGTTAAACTATGCTTGGATCAGAACCAAACTTGATACTTACACAGATAGTATAACAGAAAACTTCGCAATAGTCAATCCATTCGCCGGAAAAGGGCATTTTCAGCACAAATCAATTTACATTCTTACTTCAAAAATTGAAGATTTGCAGTCAGAATGTAAATGCGCATCAGTTTAAGCCATCGTGGGTTTTCGTGCATCGATATAGAGATCGATATCGTGAATGATATAGTTTGTGCCGGTGGTGTGAAGCGCCTCATAGCAGGCGTACAGGTAATCCCACACGCGATATTTACTGAACAGCTCATCAAGCTGTCTGCCGGTCAGCTTCTTTGCGTATTTGTACTGCTCGGCACTAAAAATCATAAATTCACCTTGCTTTGACATATTTATCCCTCCTCCGGAATAGAAAACTTACCTGTCTTCTTTTCTTCATCAAACATATTAAACAGGGTCAATGGGCTGAAATGCCAAAGTTTCGTTTCTTCCTGTTCCAGCAGCGCATAAACTTGGGTGCGATAAAACTCCTGGGCAGCATTTACCTCATCATAAGGATAATTTTCCGTAATGAGATGTATTACCTCTGGCACAATCAGTCCGATTACCGCACTGAATTTTTCTTCACTCATATCATTTCCTCCCCTGGGACTGTACCGATAAATTTCAGATAGGACAGCGCTTTCTCCGATGAAAGCACGAGCTGGTCATACAGCTTTTTGATTTTCAATGCCTCCAGCGTCTGCTCTTTTGTAAGAACACCGGTAGTATACAGTGTAAAGGTCGTATACACATCATCATTGGCTACCGGGCCGAAAATGAAATCGTAATTATCTCCGGTGTAATTTCCGGAACGGTTGTCAGATACATAATTGAGCCAAGCTTCATCCGGCTTATCAAAGCGCAGTACAGAGCATTCGGAAAATGCTTTCGACTCATCGATCTCATATATACTGACGCACTTTGTTCCTTCTCGGCGCCGACGTGTTACCTTATCTGCAAAGCCAATTGCCTGAACTTTATTTGTGGTTGTATAAAAGCCAAACCCGAAGTCCAAAAAACGATTTTGGTGAACCAGCTTCGGTTCGGAAACAATCACATTGCTTCCATGATATACAATCATAGCTTACCCTCCAATACTTTATCTGCAATATTTTTCTCGTCTTGCAGAGAACAGATCATCGCTTCAATATGTTTTCTTTTCTCGATTTGTTCCCGCACAGCCTCAACATCCTGTCGACCGACATATTTTGATATGACTTTCTTCCCGTCACGGTATTTCAAATAATAATAAGTCTTTCCACCGCTATTCTTTTCTGAAATCGTTCCTTTCGGAAGCAGCGAAAGCTCTGCCTCATATTGGGCAAGCATATTCTCGATGCGCTGCCGTTCCTGCATTACGGTGTGCAGTAGCAGATTCATCTAATCACCTCTGCCTATATTATACACAACAAATTAGAAAATATCAATAGCGTGTTGTGTAATTCAAGAAAAAAATCATTTTTGAACCTTGCCACATATGTATGCAAAAAGGGATGCCACCGAAGTGACATCCCCCCCATAATGGTTACTATGCTGCGTTCCTGTTCAATGACCACAAGCCTCGCCCGTCATGGGTGAAGTGCATGGGATTGATCTGCAGCGTTTGGCGGATCTTTTCTTTCCACCATTTGTTTGCCTGTGCCTTTTTATGCGGTTCGATCTGTTCATAGAGAAAGGAAAGAGCCACCGGCTCCTTGCATTGCTCCAAAACTGCCGCAACCACATCACGCCAGGTTGCTCCCGGCATATCACGGATATCTACCGTTGAGCTCTGTGTCATCAGAATCGGAATGAGCACAGGAGAGTCCTTGCGAACGATCATAACATACTCATGCAGGATAGGGATAAACCTACCGCTATACTGCGTCCGGCCCGAAAAGCAGTTGTGCTGCGCCTTGATGATGATATTCTCTAAGGTGCCGGGCTTTACGATCTCGGCAAGCATACTATAAAGTCTGCCTTTCTTTTTGATGTCACCCATCAGGACAGCCATCCGGCCTCCGTTTTCCAGCGCCGAAAACTGTTTCATCATGGCGTGATTCATTGCTTTGACGAAATCGTCCCAGCTTTCAATACGGGACAGGTCCAGGCATTTCGGGTCATATCCGTACTTCTGCATCACATCGGACGCTTTGTACATGACATCGGAATACTGAATGATATCCCAATACGGAGGATGCCAGAATACGAATTCCGGACGCTCCGGAATATCGCAGTTCATAATATCGAACCCGCTGTGCAGATCGTAAAGATGACTGCGGATACCGACTTTATCAGCCGCTGCTTTGGTTGTGCCGCTTCCGCACATATAATCGCAGATCTCTTTGGGCTTAAAGAACCCGATAAGGTCTTCAATCAGTTTGGGGGAGCAGTTCCCACGGTATCGGTTATTGCCGCCTTCGCCGCGCTCCGGGTAGGAAACGATGCTGGTAAGCGGTTTACGATTACTGGCTTCTTCTTTCACAATAAACCCTCCCGATATCAGCATTTGACTTAGCTTGAATTTCTGCAACCTTGGTTAGAATTTCTTTTAATTCCGGCGAGAAATAAGCATACTCCCGGAGGACACGGGCGGCATCATAATTGCATTGATTCATCAGCACAACATATGCATCGCCGTCTGCAACTGTACAGCCTCCGATTTTCTTGCCCGCATAGTAGCAAGCCGAATCATATTTGTTTTTTCTTCCTACCATATTATCCGCCTTTCACTATCCACCGTTTTCGGTGCATGTTCTAGCAAAGCCTGTGTTTTGGAAGAGGACCGGAAGCCTAGTTCGGCTAAGCATATACAATACCCGCAGGTGCGCCAGGGTTTAATGCTCATTTGGACTCACCTCCGGGTTCAATTTCTGCGGATTCCGTGCCGGAATGCGTATTTCTAGCCAAATACTCACACAGCAGCGCGTGCGCAGCCTCTGAAACAGCTTCCCAGTAGCACTCCCAATAGGTATCACTCAGTCCTTTATCGATCATGTTTGGAATCCGTACATCCGCAAGATACCTCTGATAATCTTTCTCAGATAACCCGCTGACTTCTTCCCATTCTTCGACTTGAGAAGCAAAGTCCTCATACCGGGATGCGTCTAAGTAGGCTCGCCCAACATCACCGATGATCGAAGGTGTCAGAATCACATCGCGTTCTTCCAGAGAAATGGCATAATGGCTTTCACAGTGGAATCCATCCAGCCATCCTTCATAGGAATTTTCCGATGTTTCTGTCCGGTATTCCGGTGTATTGATCCAGTCCGAAAGGCAGCCGGAGTCGATCTCGTTTCCGAGCGCTTTATTGAGCCTTGCTCTGGCTTCCAGCGGATCCGAAAAAATGCTGGACGAATGTCCGGTATTACCGTGAGCAGCCCAATCTTCACTCAATATGTAGAGCTTGATGGACTTCTTTGCCTGACCGGGAACGATAATCATTTCCGGAGCCATAATGACCATATCGAAGCAAATGTCATCCAGTTCCTTCTTTTCGCCATACAGGTCCGAAAACATCGCTTCCACCTTTGCTATATCCGCCGGTAATACCGGAGGTTCAAAAGAGCAGTAGATGTCCGGGGTATCGTTTTCGGTTTCTCTGTCGTCGCCGTCACGGATCTCAAGGATAGATCCGATAAGGCCGGCATATTCGCTTTGGTCGCTGCCGATGATCACATCACCGACACGGTATGTGATGCCGTTATACAGAAATTCGGCACCGGGTTTGTTTATAAGCATATGAGCACCTCCTTAAATGTGATAGTCTACGGAGACGAGAACATCTTCGCCGTCAAGATCGTCGATATAGGTATCGATCTGATCGTGCCAGATACCGCTCTCTTTTCCGATGCTGATGTCATTCTTGCTGAGCCATTCGTCTGCATCGACGATATCAGATACGCCGATGGGAAACTTCCATGACTTCGGTGTTCCTACACGGGCAAGGTATTCGTCCAAGGTTTCACCGTTTGCGTAGGCGCACTCGCCATAGCAAAAGATTCCGTTTGCTCGAATCTCACCATAATACCCATCGGGGAGATTACCACTTTGGAAGGCCTCCTTGAGCTTATTGTATCGCTCAGTATCCTGAGCAATATACCAGCTCCGCATAATATCCCAGCAGATGTCTTTTTTTCTTGCTGCCGAAACCCACATATATCCTTCGGGCGCAGGGTATTTTTTGCTGTAGTTGCCCCAGCTTCTTTCCCCGAAAGAGTATTCCGTACAGTCTGCTTTTACAAGGAAAGTCACCGGCCATCTTCCGCCAATCTGATACCAGTCCCACATGGCATTGGGATTGCAATAAAAGCCGTATCCCTTTTCTTCCTCGTTGTACTCATATCCGCGATAATCTTCGGCATATTTCTCAAAGGTCTTATACACCTTCTGCCGAGGGCAATTCGGCAGGTACTGTATTTTCCGGGATTGCTTCGTGCGTCTGGTATGATGGAGAGGACCGACCTTGTTTTGGCTGACCTTCCCATCTACAATGCTGTACTTGCTGAAATACGGGTAACTTCCGCATTCAACGATCTTTCCGTTTGGAAGTTTCAAGCAGTCGACGGACTTTGCGTAGTCGGCTTTCAGTTCCTCGGTCATATCAGCAAATTCCTTGTATTCTTCCGGCGGTTCGGTACTGTATGGCGTCATGACTTCTTCTACTGCGCCCACCAGGTGGCGAGCGAAATTCGTTGTTCTTCCCATAAGAGAACACAGAGTTAGTTCCGCCATAATGTCCTTAGCCAAATCATCTTTTCTGGCCTGCAGCAATTCGATGGATTGTTCGACCGCAGCATTTTCGTGCGGATCTTCTTCCACAGTCGGCATGTTCACGGTCACCAGTGTTTTGAAATGCATAATGATGCTCCTTTCTGAAAAACAGATGGGCAACCGTGTATTATCACCAGCTGCCCATCGTTTTGTTATCTCTTGATGTGTTTATACCCGAATATGACGCTTGACCACACCGGTCAGCTTCGTGGGCAGTTGATTTAAGTCAGTAATATCGAGGAAGGAATCTCCGTAGATCCGCTCAATATTCTGCTTATCGTTGCCGATTGCGGCGGCAACAAAGAGTATGCCTTTGCGTTGATATTCCTGCTTGATCCCGCGCAGATCCTCCTCAGCGGCCGTGCCGCAGTAACCGGTATCGGCAGGTTGCCCGTCTGATACCAGGATAAGAAGCTTTACAGCCTCCGACCGCTTGGAAAGCGCCTCCGCTACATAGCGAAGTGCCGCTCCGTCGCGGTTGCTGCCGCGGGCGCTGATGTCCATCAGCCTGTACTTATCGTCATTGTCAAAACCGTTGAACTCGGCATAGGAGTAAAGCTCGACCGAATTTTTTCCGTCATAGCAATCAGTCGAGTGACCGTATACCATAACAGGGATCTCAAGGCTTTCGCAGAAATCGTACAGAATAATGGCTGCCGCTCTGGCATAAGTGCAGCGGTCGCAGGAACACATGGAACCGGACTCATCCAAAAGAAGTCCTACAGCAAGCTCAGGGATTTCATTTGGCAGGTTGTTCTTATAGAACACCTTGCCGTCATTCCGGCATAAAGCGTGCGCATCCAGACGACGCCCCATAATAAGGCCGGTCTGTTTGCCGCCGCGCCGGTTCTCCTTGAGCTGTCGCAAAAGACTTTTCTGGAGCTGGCGGGAAATGCTGATGAGCGGATTACAGATTGCATCGTATTGTTCCACAAGCTCCGGATCAACGGATGCAATGCGGTTCACGCGGATATTGACGCCGCTGTGGATATCTCCGTAGGAAATACTCTGTGCAGCTTCATTCAGTTCCCGTATGCGTTCGCTCTCCAACTCCTCGCAGGCAGCTTTTTCTGCCATGTTATCCAGGATCCGTTCGATATCCGAGGCAGCACGGTCATATTGTTCGCGCTGATACTCGGAATTTTTTGTGACAGAACCGCCGACAGGGGCGCTGATGCCGTCTGTCTGTTGGTGCGGAATTCTTCCTTTTTCGGATTCCGAGATTTGCTGCTTTCCGGTGCCGGAATCTCCGCCTCCTTGCTTTGCACTTTCTGAATTACCTGGTTGATTTAAAGTTTCTCCAGACCCAGATGTGTTTTCGTTGTTTTCCGACTCAGTCTGGGGAGAAGCGTTTTCGTCGTCAGACCCACTTTCAGACGCATCGGACCGTGTTTCCGCTCTTGCTGCAGCGGTCGCTGATTCACCGCCGTTGCCGGATGCCTCCGGAACAGGGGTGCTGGTTCCGCTGCCGACCTCAGATGTACCTGCAATGGAGCTGAGAATTTCAGAAAGCGTTTCAGCCACAGTGACTGTGCCGCCTGCAGCTTCCGCTTCTTCCTGATGCTCTTTGCAAACCTCACAGAAATCTTGAATGTACTCCCAACAACGGATCATTACGGTGTTGACGGCATTCAAGCGCTCCTTACCGGAACGGTTCATCAGGGCCTCATCGATGTCATCGATCAGGCCGAATACCGTCTTTATGCGCTCGTCTGTTTTCGGCTCGCCGCCGTATTTGATTCGACCGAATTTGGCGTAGGACAGCATGATTTGCAGGATACTTTCAAGAATATGCCCATCGTCGTCTGCTTCCTTGGCGATCAGCTCTGTCACCGTATCGATCTCGTCAAAATGACGCTCGCGCAGCGTTTCCAAGCCGTAGCCGAGTGTACCGGGGAAGCTGTTCAGCATCCGATTTTCGATATACCCGTCTTCAATGATATTGGCAATGTTCGCCGCGATCTGATGGACCATCTGCAGATTCTTTGGGTCCTCCTTGACATATTCCCAGAACGCTTTCTCATTCCGGGCATCCGCCGCCAGCCGGAAAGCCGGCGGGCGAGGATACCATTTGAAGCTATCCAGATAGTTGTGATAAGTCTGGACTGAAAGAAAATCAGTAAAGAGCACATGCCCCAGCTCGTGCGCAAACATGCCGCACACGATCTGGTACCGATTCTCGCGCCCTTTGACCTTGGTCACCAATGGATGGCCCGTGTTGATGCGGATCTGCATATTGTCCGTTGCCGCCGTGAAAGCATCCTTGGGCCACCAATGAAGGTTCACACGGACACGGCGATTGTAATGATACCGCCTGGTCTGTGCTGCTGCCAGATCTTCGAAATGCCCCGCCAACATACGGGAGGAAAAAAACTGCTTATCCGTGATTTTGCTGCGTTTCTCATTGAGGCGCTGTTTGACTAATTTATGATTCACCCTTGCCATTTAGGGTAGCCTCCTTTCTCTGAAATTGTTATGCCGACGCTTTATGCCGTTTCGGTGCAAAAATCGGTTCCAAAACCGTGCTGATCAGTGCTTCACGGTCAAGCTCGTCGGCGGTTGCCTTACTGATGATGGTATACAGTGCCGATTCGTAGACATCTCCGGTGATCTCGCTGCTGATGATCCAGTCGATCAGACTGCGCATACCATAAGAGCCGTCCGTGATGCTGTTTTTGCGGCAATATTCCGCAAGGTCATTGACTACCTGCACCATCTTGGACACCTCATACTCATCCGTAGCTCCTGTGACCGACATAGCACGCTGCGCCATCACTTCAGGGCTCGGCAGCTCCACATCCCGTACCAGACTCATTCGGTCGAGCACGGACTGATTCATGCCACGGCAGCCTTCATAGCTCGTGTTGGTCGTTACAACTACGACGGCGTCGGGATGACGCTGGATAACCTCGCCGGTGGGCAGCGTGATAGAGCCGGATTGCTCCAAAAGAGAATTCAGACCCACCAGCACGCCCGGTTGGACGATAGTAGATGGTTCCTGTATCTCAATCACATAGCCGTGCTTGAGCGCCTTGATAAAGTCAGTCTCCACATAGCGATAGGTCTGTCCGCTGCTGCTTTTATCTTCCACGGTTCTGGAAAGCTCCCGTACCTTTTCCGTTACACAGTCAAGTACGATGCTCATGCAATCCTGTGAGGTAGCAGCGGCATTCTCCACGCCGGTCAGCGCCATATAGACACCTGCCGGATCGTAGTCCATATCGTCGAGGTCGGGCAGCTTCATCAGCTTTGAAACATTGGCATAGTTGATGCCGCCCATCTGCATCAGTGTTTCCCGTTCGGCGTCCAATTGGGCACTGCCCGTAGATCCGTCCGCAGAATCCGGAAAGATCATGCCGACAAAGTCGAAGATCTCCGTGTTGGCTGAGCAGGTGTATTTCATATACGGTAGACCGAGTCCTGCAGCAATGGCTTTTGCACCCATTGTCTTACCCGTACCTGCCGGTCCGCGCAGTAAGAAGTTACGCATCTGCATGGATTTGCCGGTCGTTGCCTTGGCGTGCTTGCAGATGTCTACAACTTCCTTCGGGATGATATACCACTCCGGAAGCTTTGGAATCAGCATCGCTTCCTGCGGGCTGAAAGTGCGCTTGTTCAGCACATACTGTCCCTCGAAATCCACATGGTCGATGGTTTCCGTTGCGGAATAAATCTGCGCCGGTCCGGTCTGAGCAAATATCTTGAATTCACCCGCCAGTACCGTAGTCGGTGTAAAACTGCCGGAATCCAGGTGCGTCTGAGATACACGCATCAGATTGCCTGCCTTATCTACATTGACCTTGATATGGGCAGCGCAGCTGTCATCCTTGATACGGCGATAGGCATTGTCGCACATAAGCGCCATGTATTCCGTAGCCTTATCCATATGGGGATAGCCGGCGTTCAGCTCGTCCTGGTAAGCCTCGAAGTTTTCTTTGAATTCATCGTCCTGCATCAGCGTCGGGAACAGTGCCATCATAACGGCGGCTCCGTCACGGCCGCTGCTGTTGAGGGTGTAGTTTTCAAAGGTCTCCATATTGCTATCATAGACGCTCGCCAGCAAGGTGCCTGTATTGCTGTCGTACACAACAAGATGATAGGCATCCGCACTGACAGAGGATTTATACTCTGCCGCCGTGCGATGATCTATGATGCCGACAGCGCCCTCACCGGACCCGTCCATGCAATGGCAGACCGCATGGATCGCCTTGATCATCGCGCTGCAAAGGGTAGAAGTTGTCCCGTCGCCGTACTTGGAAGATACCTTGATCTTTTTGTTTGCAATGGTGTCAAACGGCGACGGCAGCCTTCTGCCGAAATTAAAAATGTTGTTGATGTATGTTGCCATACTTTACTCCCTTTCTGCACTCAGTGCGATAGATTGATTTTGATTCCCTCCGCAATACATACGGCATCTTCAAGCCCGGCTCGCTGCAATTCCAGGCAGACATTCTCCCAACTCTCACGGGTAGGAAGGTCGTCGGCCGTCAGGATGATTTCGGTCAATCCCTGACCGATGGCATCATTGCACCGTGTATTCAGCTCAAAGATGTGAGACTCCGCCCATTCAAAGGCGATGAGCTCATAGTTTTCTTTTGGTTGCTCTGTGGCAGGAGCTTCCGTCCGTTCCTCAGACTCATCCGGGTTTTTCGGTATCTCCTGATACTGAAGGCCGATTACCTGAAGGTTCTGAATAATGACCTTTGCTTTGCGATAACCGCCGGCTCGGTTGAGCAGGATATAGACCTCCTCGCCGAGCTCGATCAATTCAAACGCATTCGGTGCTTCCCAGATCCACCGGGCATTCGGATACTCATTCAGCACAAGCGTTGTGATTCGGCTGGTAATGAGGGATTGCGCCAGCTTCCGCAGATCGCTTTCCGTCGGGGCCGGTATGGGGGCAGGAAGCAGCGGCTGCGGTTCTACCGGGTCAACACGATTATCGGATAGAAACAGCAGTCGGATCGCTGCAACAAAAATGCCGAGGATGATGAGCAGCAGGATCGGCCATAGTCTGCAGATGAATGTCAACAGAGCCAGCAGTCCCAAAATCATCAGTGCCTCATAGGCAATTTGCCGCTTTCGGTCTTTGTTGTTCATTGAGATGTCCTTTCTGAACGCAAAAAGGCGCACACAAGAAACCATACGGTCACTCATGTGCGCCTTTTATACGCCCGATTCAATTGTTGCCTCTCAGTTTTCGTCGAAGAAGGAATTGCCTCCGCCAAACGACTCGTAGCCGGTAAAGCCGCCGCCGTTATTTGCGGGTGCGGCCGCTGCCGGTGTTGCCGGTGCTGTCGCTGCCGCCGGATGTCCTTGCGCTTCATCGGTGTTCTGGTTATCCTTAGACTTACCTCCGCCGGAAGCATACTCAATATCATCCAGAATGATGACCATTGCGCTTTTCTTCTCGTGAGTCTGCTGGTCTTCCCAAACATCCTCGTCCAGACGGCCGATAAGATTGACAAAGGATCCATCCTTGAGCTGCATCTTTTTGATGCGCTCGCAAATCGGACCGAAGCCCTTAACTGCCAGATTGATCCACCGAGCATTATTCTCAGCGTTATTGAATTTGGACTTTCATAAAGTCACTGTCAAGAACTGTCATGTCCGACTGCCGACCACTCTGTACCAGATACTTGTTTAAGCAGCGCAGTGCCGACAAGTGGTTATTGACAGACTTCGGACTGTAACCTCGGATATTGCGCATATAGGAGATGTACTCCAAAACATTGGAACGATAGAGTTCCTTTGGTTCGGAGCCGAAACTGTCACGGCACCAACTAAAATACATTCGGATGTTACGGCAATATGTCAAAGCAGTGTTTTCAGATTTTCCGATGCGTCTCAGATACTCCTCAAATTCTTTCATATACGATCGCCTCCTATCCTTATTACACGAGGAAAGGAATGCGTTTACAACCGTTTTGATTATGTATAACTGCGCGTGGACAAACTGACATTTGATTATGTTTAACTCACCGCCGAAAAAAGCTACGCCCGGGTGGTTCAGTTCGCCATAATTCACATTATGTTGAGGTGATAGCCCTCGCACTTTAACGGCCGGACGGCGGTGTCAAAAATAAAATTTGTGCCTTTTTAGAGAATCCTCTTGATATTATTCCGCATACCGAATATAATATATATAATAACGGCGGAAAGGAATATTGGGGAATATGAAGTTTATCACTACGACCGAGGCAGGCAAAAAGTGGGGTCTGTCATCCCGCCGTATAGGTGTTCTATGCAGCGAAGGGAGAATTGCCGGTGTGCAAAAGGTCGCAAATACCTGGTTGATTCCGGAGGATGCAGAAAAGCCAACAGATGCTCGCATCAGAAGCGGCAAATACATCAAGGCAAGCCATACGGAGGAAAAATAAATGGTTGATATCGTTTCTATATTGCAATCGCACGAGCGTGTGAACATTGAAGTTAAAGCAGCTAAAGGAGGAATCCCGAACAGTATTTGGGAAACCTACTCTTCATTTGCCAACACCTTTGGCGGTACGATTATTCTCGGTATCGAGGAAGATAAGGTCACGAAAGAGTTCATTCCGTGTGGCGTAGTAAATCCGCAGCAGATGCTTTCTGATATCTGGAATACACTGAACAACAGTCAAAAAATCAGCACCAATATCCTTCTGGAGCATCATGTATACAGTTTGGAATACAACGGAATGCACTTCATCGTAATGGAGGTTCCGCGCGCGGATCGCCGAGACAAACCTGTATTTGTCGGTCAGGATATGTTCAAGGGTACCTTCCGCAGAAACCATGAGGGAGACTATCGCTGCTCTGGTGCAGAAGTGAAGGCCATGCTGCGTGACCAGGCCGACACACCGCAGGACGCGCTGATGTTGGAAAATCTCCTGAACAGTGATTTGAATCCGGAATCGATCCGCCGTTACCGCATCATGTTTAATAATTTGAAGCCAGGTCATATTTGGTCAAAACTTGATGACGAGGAATTCCTTCTGAAAATCGGAGCAGCAAGGAAGGGACAGCACGACGGAAAGGTGCACCCTACACTGGCGGGTTTGTTGTTCTTCGGTGATTATATTACTATCACGAACGAGTTGCCTCAGTATTTCCTCGACTACAGAGAGCGCTTGTCAAACGATACCCGTTGGTCTGACCGTGTCTGCTCCAATGATAGTAATTGGAGTGGCAACATCTTTGATTTCTACTTCAAAATAATAGATCGTCTGACGGCTGATGTGAAACGCCCGTTTGCATTAAACTCGGATTTGCAGCGCATAGATGATACTCCGGTGCATAAAGCGCTTCGTGAGTGCCTTGCCAACGCATTGATCCATGCAGACTATTATGGTCGCCGCGGAATCGTGATTGACAAAGAGTTCCGTAAGATATCCATCTCAAATCCCGGCACATTTCGTATCAGCGTTGATGAAGCCATTGCGGGTGGTATCAGTGATGCCCGCAACGGTCGGATTTTTAATATGTTCTCCCTTATCAATGTTGGCGAGCGCTCAGGTACTGGTCTGTGTGATGTCTATAATATTTGGGAAGAAAGCGGATTTAGGCGACCTGAACTGGTCGAAACTGTAGATCCGGATCGTATCACCCTCACTTTGGAAATCAAACTTGATAACGCGAGCAAAAGCGATGGAGAAAATGATGGAGAAAATGATGGAGAAACAGTTAACGAATACGCAGATCTGAATAAAACCCAGCGCCGCGTTTACGAAGAAATCAAGAAAGGCCCCACAGCTCCTGCTGAAGATATTGCCAAGTCGCTCGGTGTTTCCAGACCAACCATTGAACGCGCAATATCCGTTCTAAAGAAAAAGGGCTATATTATACGAGATGGAGGGGCAAAGGGCGGAAAATGGACTCCTCAAAAATAAAAAAGGGGGCGATGAGATGCCAAAGCGGTATAAAAAAGCTCGGTTGATGCATAAAGCCAAATTAACCGAAATGGCTGCAAAGCTCGGTGTCTCTCAGCCCACCCTAAGCGCTTGGGAGAGCGAGCGAAAATCTGCTCCGGTTGAAGCCGTTATTAAAATGGCAACACTATATGGCGTAACAACAGATTATTTACTTGGTTTGGACGATACCGTTTCCGTAATGCCGGGGCAGCCCATTTCGGTACAATGCATAAAGCTATTCCACGAAAAGCCGGTTTGGTCCTCTGCGCACGGTTGGATGTTAGTAAATGCAATAAATGAAACTCTGTGTACCGCTGACGGAAATACACTTTCATTTACAGAGGCCGGCAAACTATTTACAGCCGCTGCGCCTTTTGCAGAAGCTGTCTATCCATCGAAAAATCCACTGCCGGTAACAACTCTTGCAGAGCATACACTTCTTTGGGTTGAACCGATTTCCGTAGATGAGTACCTCAAAAATGAACTCAGAGGTTACTACCATGTAAAACAGCAATATGTAGAGAACGATGCCGGCAATCGTTTCTTGTTTAATTCCTACGGTGTCAAGTGGCTCGCCTTTGAATACCAGTCGGAATAAACAGCCTCAATAACACGGAAAGCCTATGGGGATAACTTCTCCATAGGCTTTTCTTATGATACCTTTTTTAAAAAGGAAATTATAATATCCTTCTCTGCACCATACATTTTCTTTCCGTACAGATATTCCGCCATATCTGCAAGTTCCCACGCGGTATATGCCTCCAAATCGAGGCTGGCTACAACCTTCTTCGCATCATTCAGCAAGGCTCTGCAGCTACGCATATCGGATATGTATTCGCACCCAAGCTGATCACGCACCGTTTCAAACAGATCCATATCTTTGTTCACCCCCCATAATAAAGTTACCTGCAAATACTTATGAATCCGAGTTTTCACCATACATAAATTCCCGTAAAGCTTGCGCGTTCGTATCAAAATCAACTGAGAAGAGGCTGCGTCCGCCAAGTCCGGTCATGCCGCCGTAACTATCTTTTATGGGAATCGTTATCTGTTGGATGGATGCTCCTCTGCATTTGGGTGCCAGCATCAGCAATTCTGTAATTTCTAATTTGCTCAAATTAGTCTGTACAAGAGGGAAAACCTGATTCATGAGGTCATTCAATTCCGAAATACTGAGATCCTTTGTACTGTTGACTGCCGCTTGGATGACATTCCGCTGCCGCTTAACCCGCTGCCAGTCGCTGTCTATTTTTCGGCAACGCGCATACTCCAGTGCAGCTCTTCCATCCAAATGGTTTTGTCCGGCGACACAGGTAATACCACCCTTATTAAATTTATTGATATAGGCTGCTTCGGCTTCTGTCAGGGAAATATCTACCCCGCCTACCGATTCAATTCCCTGTACAAAGGTGGCAAAATTCACACGGATGTACCGATCCACATCCACTTTAAAGCACTCACGCACTTCACGCATCATCAAGTCCGCCCCACCATAACGGAAAGTATGCGTCAACCAGTCATACTCACCTTCATATTGTCCTTCGAGAATTGGGACGCCCATTCCGCGCTCCAGACTGGCCAGCTTCACAGACCCATCCTTTTTGCCGAGTGTGAGTATCATGCAGCTGTCACCACGAGCATTATCACTGAAATACTCAGTTCGTTCGTCCGTGCCGATCAGAAGAATATTGATATAATCCTTATTTTCATTAACATCTCCGGATGCGCTAATTGCTTCCTGTTCCTTCAAACCACTTATGGCATCAGCCATACGGCGTTCTTCTTCTAAAACATCATCATCGGAATCATCAACCGTGCCACCGGACTCGACTTTTCCGTCACTGAACTGTAACTTATCCAGCTTAGTCCAATAGAACCCACCGACAGCAATCAGCAGAGAAAGAATAATAGCTATGGGAATGAGAATTCCTTTTATTACATTTTTCATTCTCTTTTTCACGATATGTCCCTCCGTCAGATTCACAACCCCAGTGGTGCTTACTCGTCTTTCTTTGATTCTAGCGCCAGCGAATCCAGAAATTCTCCAAAAATGGCCTGCTCTGCTTTTTTCCGAACAAGGACGGCATCGTCAAAGTTCTTATAACTTCCGAGTCTTGTTCGTTTCCCGCGGAATTTGATTTGAGCCTCCCACCGCAAAGTCTTCTTGTTGAAAGAAACTCCTCGGCAGCCACTTGTATTAGCTGCAGAAGGCTTCATATTTTGTATCTTGCTGAGTTGAGTACCATCAATAAAGCCCGCATTTTTTATTGCACAGGCTGCATTATGTTTTTGGGCGCACTCCGCACAGCTACTTTCCGCTCCCGTCATCAAGGTATCTGTTGCTTTATATGTAATGGCACCGCAATCGCATTTGCACTCCCAAAGGCGTACACTCCTTTTCCCTCTGGTCGCGTACTTGTCCGATCGACCAAGTACAGTCAGGCTTCCGATATGTTGCCCGGTCAGATCATTCAATTTGATGCAGCCACAGCTTTTGGTATGTCCTCTGACAAGATTTGAGCCAAGAACAACAGATTCATTACCACAATCGCACCGGCACAGCCAGGAATCTGCTCTCGCCCTGTTACTTTGAGTTCCTTCGACCCTGCGGATAACGGTCAGTTTTCCAAATCGTTGTCCGCAAAGATCACGTCTGTTTGCTTGCAAATGTCCAAGCCACCTTTCATACTTGTTGAGATTTCAAAATAGCAACATCTGCACAATTGCCCGCACCCCTCAATGTAGTATTTCCGCATCCAAACCGGTGTGTCTACCTGGTACGACGTAATACCTCCACAGCAAACACAAAACTCATATTGATGCAGATTTTTTGCAGGACGATCGGGCATAATATGACGTGTTTCCTGAAATAAATGAACCGTAATTTCAGCCTTTCTCATTGCACCTTTCCTCTTGCCAAACACCAAAGTGAAATTTCACCATATATACTTGATTCATCCGTAATGTACATACGGATGAATCGAATTCTATCCTAATTAAGCGGCAGATACTCATTTTCGAGTTGCCCACGTATTTTGTCCAAATCAGGTACGAGTACGGACATTTCTCGAATGCTTGCGTAATAGAACGAGTCATTTGCCGGAACGCAGTAACTGTGTAGCTCAATTGAGCCAAAGGCAGGGATGCATTTCGCTGCCAGTCGCATGATCTGTCCGTTTGTCATATTCGTCGACAGGTACGGTAACACCTCCTGAAACAACTTCATCAAGGTGTCAGTATCTGCGTATTGAAATTTTTTATATAATGCTTCCATAACAGTCCGCTGTCGCTGCGTTCTGCCGAAATCGCTGTCCAATTTGCGTATCTGTGCATAGCTAAGTGCTTCTTTTCCATTCAAATGATATAGCTTTTCTTCCGAGCCAACGCCAACCACCTCTGCCTCACGCGCGGTCAGTGTGACATCAACACCATCAAGAATATCAACAATGCTCCGGAAACCGGCAAGGTCGACTTCAAAGCAGCCATCGATCGTAACACCAAAATTGGTATAAAAGGCATCCACCAGCAGCGGGAAACCGCCAAAAGCATAGGCCGCATTCAGTCGATTATCAGAATAGCCGCCCGGAATCTGCACATACAAATCGCGGAGAAACGAAATCATTGATACCTTCTTCGTTTCTGGATTGATGCTGCAGAGAAGCATTGTATCTGAACGCTGCCGAGCTGTTCCGACATAGCGGTCTTGCCCAACAAGGAGAATATTGATCAGCTTATCGTCCAAGAACGGCTCGATTTCACCCCAACCAATGTCTTCCGGCTCAACAATCGTAGCTGTTGTCTGGCTTTCTTCTGGTGGATCTGTTTCAAAAAACTCATTGGACGGATCCACCTTGCTAACTTCCGGGATTTTTTCGATTCGATCAAAAATTGAGTTGATGTAAAGGGAAACGCCTGTGCAAAGAAGTGCTAGGATTACCACGAGCACACTGCTTATTGTGATAATTCTTTTGATCGTTCGTTTCATATTCTCCCTCCTCGTCTATTCAAATTTATGTGTTTTCCGTGCTGTTTGTTGAGTATGTAATCCCGATCACTGCATAAATAGGCAGCAGGAAAAACTCATCAAATTGCAGTATATCAATGCCCATCCAGGGCAATGCAACTCCAACGCACACCAGCAGTACATGTTTCCATTGCACACGGCCGACATTAAATTGGGCAAACAGGTTCCGCAAAGAAATCACGACCCATGAAACAAGAAATGGTATTCCTATCAACCCAAATTGATAGACCAACTGGATCAAGGTATTGTGAGATCCCTTGTTGTTTAGGTTGATGCTTGTATAGCCTTCGCCGAAGAGCAGCGTGATGGGATTATATAAAAATTCGTGAATGTAATTTTTCCACAGATCCGTTCGGCCGGTTGTTAACTCAGACATGTTGGATGCTTGAGCAAAGCGGTCATCAACGATCTGAAGCAGTGCTTGGAAAGCTGATGAAGAAGCAATGACGATTCCTGCACACAGGACTCCCATAAACAAGCGAAAGCGGCTGCTGGAGGCTCCTTTTTCCAATAGGATCGGTACCCATAAAAGAAATAGGCATGCCGTTACGATAATAAACGACTTTGAGGCGGAGAGAAGCCCGCAATATAGCAGTATCAAAGCCAGTATAGCAAGCACAATTTGGTTGCGCCGGCCTTTTTCATAACATAGCAGCAGCTGGATTCCGGCAAGGCATGCGGAGATATGAGCAGAATAGAAATTTGGATCTCCGTAAAAACCGGACAACCGTGTCACAGTCAGGTATGAATTAACGGTGATAAACTGCGATATATTGGGAAATGTTGCAATTTGCTGTGCTGTCAATGCTGCCGATACGATTCCGCACGCAAAGAATATGGTGATTCGATAGAAGGATATATTTTCTGTGCTTCCTTGCATAACGCACGGAAAGAGCAACAACATAATGAGAAAACACAAATAGTCATTTCCAATCGGGTTATGTTGTATGGCTTTGGTCACTAATGTCAGCGCCATAAGGAGTGCAGCAAGGATAATCTGGTAAAGCCGCAAAGACATTTTGTTCTGCAGAAGGGAAACCATGCAGCATAATAGAAGCGCAATCGTAAAAAATGAAATTCCGCCGTTATACATCTTGAGCAGAGGGCTCCACGGGAGAAAATACAGCAAAACAGGGAAAACGATGCCTTTGTTACATGCCCATACAGTAAATACCAGATATCCAAGCAGGCATAACAGCAGAATGACCGAATTCCCAAGAACTTGTGCCACACAAACTGCTGCAGAAAGCAGCAGGCAACCGCCAAGCACCGGCAAGGCTTTTACATGAGGCAGTTTATTGGTATTATAGATGATTGCTGTATTCTGCATAGTTTCATTCCAATCTGAGGAAAGCTCAAATGCAAGTTACGCTTTTAAAGGTAACGGCATAGCAGTTTCCTGCATTTTTCAAAGTCATGGTAGCCCGGCCCGAACTCATGAATATCGCTGCCGAGATAAGAAACATAACCTTTTTGAATCCACTCAAGGTAACATTTTCGATGCAAATGTTTTCGAAGACACTCCGCATTCAGCTGTAACGGGATCCCTTCTGAAATCAATTGATGGATATCCTCCGGCGGGTATCGATCCGCATGAGCGATCACGATCTGTATATCTCTCAGATCATTCAGTCGATACAATGTATCCCAAATAGGCGTCGGCCAACGATAAAACGGCATCTCCAACAAAAGCTCGTTTGTTCCTTCAAGACAGAGTTCGTGAATGGCCTTCAACCGTTCCATTCCGTCGCAGATTAACACCTCAGCTCCTAACAAAACACGAGGAGCATCTGCCGGGATTTGTGCCCACAAGTTGTCTGCGGTTTGTCTCCGCCTTTCGATAAATGACGACACGCTCTCTTTATGTGGGTAAAAATGGGGCGTTGCACAAATCGTCTGTATGCCCGCTTCCTTTGCCATATCCATCTGTTTGAGCGACATATCTACACTGCTGCTGCCGTGGTCGCACCCTGGCAAAATATGTGCGTGATAATCCAAAGATAAGTCAATCATAGAACTATCTTCTTTCATACGGGTCTGCATAGGAATACTTATATCCATACTTATCTCCATATTTACCGCCGTACTTATACTTATAGGAGTAGCGCATAGACTTCATATTCAAATCGTTTAGTACTATGCCGCACAAATTTCCCTCTGCCCGTTCAACGGCATCGACAGCAGCCCGTAGCTCATCCGATGTCGTAGTTCCAGACTTTGCTACGATCAGCACACCATCTACGAATGCAGAAAGAATCTGTGCATCGGCAACTGTATTGATCGGCGGCGTGTCAATAATGACATAGTCGTACCTCGTGGCAATTTCTGCAACAAAGGTCTTCATTCTATCTGAAGAAAGCAGTTCGGATGGGTTTGGTGGTATGGTCCCGGCTCCAATGATCCATAAAGGCAGGTCCTTTACCTTTACCAGTTCCAATTTCCATATGCCCGCAATGAAATCACAAAGGCCGGATGAGACATCCAATTTCCAGAGTCTTCTTTGCGTCGGCTTTCTCAAATCGGCATCAATCAAAAGGGTCTTTTTACCGAGCATAGCGTAGCTGATCGCAATATTGGCTGCGGTCAGGCTTTTGCCTTCTGAAGGATTTGCGCTGGTGACAGCAATGGTCTTACAGGCTCTGTCCCTATCCTTCGTCATACAAAACATGAGACCTGTTCTCAACTTGACATACGCCTCGCGAATAGCAAATGGGGTATCGTTATTCAGGAGGCGTTTCCGGTTGCTTGCAATGATTTCACTTTTGTTCTTCATGTTTTGCCGCATAGTCGTTCGTTTCATAGCTAATCGTTCCTCCATTCGCGAGTTCCCAGTATTTATAGTTTTTCTCCGTGCCTTCAATTTCCGGAATCTGTCCGATAACGGCAACACCAACCAATTTCTCAATATCCTCCGGTAGATAAATCGTTGTGTCGGAGAGTGTTTTCAGGATAATGATCACAGCAGCAATAATCACGCCAACCACAACTGCGATTGCGGTATCAAACGCCGTCCGTGGAGAAGCTTGTTCCGTTGCAACCTCCGAATGGTCTACAACCTCAACTCCGCCCGCTTTCGTAATGCGAACAATTTCAGCCGGTGCTACACTGGCAAAGGATTCTGCCACTTTACAAGCGAAATTTGCATCTGTCGAGGTGATTACCACTTCGAGGAGCTGGGTGTTCGTAACGACTGCTACATCAACCATTTGCGCGAGCTCTTTTCTTGTCAGAGTGCTATTCAAATCACTCAGCACCGCATTTAAGACAGAATTGCTCTCCAATATTTTTGAATAAGTCGTTGCAAGGCTTTCGGCCGCCTGTAAATCGCTCTTGTCTATTGACCCGGACTGCGATGCACCGCCCGAATTGTTGTACACATAAAATGTGACGCGTGATTCAAAGGTCGGTGTGACCAGGAGCGATAGCACAAGGTATACGCCTATGCCGAATGCCAGCCCTGCGGCAATCAGCCAATGGATTTTGCGCAGCAAAAGCCCGACAATGCTCCAAAGTGACACTTCTGCCCGTGCTGTGTCTTTCTGTGATTTTTGATTCTCATTCATATTTGCAGCTGTTCCTCTCAATCTCACTTTTATTGTTTATTTTCAGAATCGATTCGCCGAAGAAGGATGTTGGGTTTAATCGGTTCATTACTTCCTCCACACGAAGCGATCCACGATGCCGGTATAGCTCTGAATAATCCGCGCGACCTTCACAGACACATTCTCGGCGGTATAGTCGGGGACAGGTGCGCCGAAGTCGCCGTTTTGCTGCATCTGCACTGCCAAATCAATGGACTGCAGCAGCTGCTCCGTGTGGATGCCGGAGAGGACGAAGCAGCCCTTGTCCAGCGCCTCCGGCCGCTCGGTGGAGGTGCGGATGCACACCGCCGGGAAAGGCTTGCCGACCGACAGGTAAAAACTCGACTCCTCCGGAAGCGTGCCGCTGTCGGACACGACGCAGAAGGCGTTCATCTGCAGGCAGTTGTAATCATGAAAGCCCAGCGGCTTGTGGGCAATAACACGCCTATCCAGCTGGAAGCCACTCTCCTCCAGCCGCTTGCGGCTCCGGGGGTGGCAGGAGTACAGCACCGGCATGTCATATTGCGCCGCCATGGCGTTTACCGCCGTGAAGAGCGAACGGAAATTCTCCTCCGTGTCGATGTTTTCCTCCCGGTGGGCAGAGAGCAGAATGTATTTGCCTTTTTCGAGACCGAGCCGGGCGTGAATGTCGCTTGCCTCAATCTGCGGCAGATTCTGATGCAGCACCTCCGCCATAGGGCTGCCTACCACGAACGTGCGCTCCTTCGGGACGCCTGCGGCGTTCAGATAGCGCCTTGCGTGCTCGGAGTAGCAGAGATTCACATCGGAGGTCACATCCACAATGCGGCGGTTCGTCTCCTCCGGCAGGCACTCGTCAAAGCAGCGGTTCCCGGCCTCCATGTGGAAAATCGGAATGTGCAGCCGCTTGGCGGCAATGACGGACAGGCATGAATTCGTGTCGCCCAGAACCAATACGGCGTCCGGCCGGACCTCCTGCATGAGCGTGTAGCTCTTGGCAATGATCGTGCCGATGGTCTCGCCGAGGTTTGCCCCGGCGGCATTCAGGTAATAGTCCGGCGCACGAAGCCCCAGATCCTCAAAGAACACCTGATTCAGCTCATAGTCGTAGTTCTGCCCGGTGTGGACGAGAATTTGATGGAAATAGCGGTCGCAGCACTTTATGGTGGCGGACAGGCGGATGATCTCCGGCCGCGTGCCGAGGATCGTCATCAGCTTGAGTTTTTCCATGTCAGACCTCCTCAAAAAACGTGTCCGGATGCTCCGGGTCAAAGCACTCGTTGGCCCACATGACCGTCACCAGATCGTCGGTGTCGCTGAGATTCGTGATGCTGTGGGTATAGCCCGGCAGCATGTGGACAGCCTCGATCCGCTCGCCGCTGACCTCGAACTCCAGAACTTCGTCCGAGTCCAGTTTCCTTTCGCGGATCAGGCCGCGCCCCGCCACAACGATGAAAAATTCCCACTTGCTGTTGTGCCAGTGCTGCCCCTTAGTGACGCCGGGCTTCGTGATGTTCACGGAGAACTGCCCGCAATTTTGGGTTTTCAGCAGCTCCGTGAAGCTGCCGCGGGCATCGACGTTCATCTTCAGCGGGAACGCCGTCTTTTCCGGCGGCAGATAGGAAAGATAGGTGGAATAGAGTTTCTTTTCAAAGCTGCCCACCGGAATTTCCGGCAGCAGCAGGGTCTCCGGCTGTGCGTGAAAAGATCGCAGCAGCTCGATGATTTTGCCCAGCGTCGCCCGGTGCGTCACCGGCACGCGGCAGAAATCCTCGCCGGGAATCGGCGTCAGACCGTCATAATCGCAGCGGTGCGCCTTACAGGACAGGGCGTCCAGCAGCTCCGCCACAAGGTCGTCAATGTAGACCAGCTCCAGCTCCGTCGCCGGGTCGTTGACCGTGATTGGCAAATCGTTTGCAATGTTGTGGCAGAACGTCGCTACGGCGGAATTGTAATTCGGTCGGCACCACTTGCCGAACACATTGGGAAAGCGGTAGATCAGCGCCTCCGCGCCGGTCTCGGCGGCATAGGTTCGCAGCAGCTTTTCGCAGGCCAGCTTTGCCTTGCCGTATTCACTGCCCGCATAGCGCCCGATGAGGGAGGCCTGCGCGGAGCTGGCCAGCATCACGGGGCAGCGATTACCCGCTTTTAGCAGAGCGGTAAGCAGCGCTTCCAGAGAGCCGGTATTGCCGGGGAGGTATTCCTCCGCCGTCTTGGGGCGGTTTACCCCTGCCAGATGAAACACGAAATCCGCGGATCTCGCATAAGCGGCAAGCTGCTCCTGTGAGCCGTCGGTGTCATATTCGTAGATTTCCTGAATGTCCAGCTTCGGGTGGGTGCGGTCCTTATTGTCACGGATGTTTCGGAGCGCCGCGACGAGATTTTTCCCCACAAAGCCGCGCGCGCCGGTAACGAGAATGTCCATCAGCAGTTTCCTCCGAAGAGCTTCAGCTTTTGCAGCAGGCGCTTCATGCCGTCGAGGTCGAGCCGCTGGGTGTTATGCGAGGTGTACGGCTCGATCTGGGACAGCTCCGCGTTTCCCTTGGAGAAATAGTTGTCGTAGTTCAGGTCGCGGCTGTCGGCGTGGATGCGGAAGAAGCCGGGCAGATCCTCCGCCCGCAGCATTTCCTCCGAGGTCACGAGCACCTCAAAGAGCTTTTCGCCGTGGCGCGTGCCGATGGTCTGCACACCGAGGTCGGACTGCTTTAGCTCCAACACAGCCTGCGCCAGCGTCTCGATGGTTGCGGCAGGGGCCTTCTGCACGAACAGGTCGCCCTGCTCGCCGTGCTCGAAGGCGTAAAGAACAAGGTCGACCGCATCGCTGAGCGTCATCATGAAGCGGGTCATGTTGGGGTTCGTGACGGTGAGCGGCTTTCCCTCGTCGATCTGGTCGCAGAACAGGGGAATGACCGAGCCGCGGGAGGCCATGACGTTTCCGTAACGCGTCAGGCAAAGCACGGGGTCGTCCGCCAGCATCTGCTTCGACCGGGCAATGACGTTCTTCTCCATCAGGGCCTTGGACATGCCCATGGCGTTGATGGGATAGGCGGCCTTATCGGTGGAGAGGAAGATCGCCTTCTTGACCCGGTTTTCCACACAAGCGTCGATGACATTGTTGGAGCCGATGACATTGGTTTTGACGGCCTCCATGGGAAAGAATTCGCAGGAGGGCACCTGCTTGAGGGCGGCGGCGTGGAACACATAGTCCACGCCCCGGAACGCCGGGGCGATGGAGCGGTAGTCCCGCACGTCGCCGATGTAGAATTTGATTTTCTCCGCGCAGGCGGGGCAGGCCAGCTGGTAGGCATGACGCATGTCGTCCTGCTTTTTCTCGTCCCGGGAGAGAATGCGGATCTCCCGGATATCCGTGGTCAGGAAGCGGTCCAGAACCGCGTGACCGAAGGAACCGGTGCCGCCCGTTATGAGGAGGACTTTATTTTCAAACAGAGGCATTTTCTGATACACTCCAATCAATTTTTTGTCTTGGGGAAGGGGTTAGAAAAATGCCCTTCCCACAGTTCTTTTAGGTTTCTTGGATCAATCCCCTCAATAATCAGATGTCCAACGGGGCGCAGGGAGGGAATCATAAAACACAGCACAAAATTGACGAAAAGCTGTGCTGCTACCGAAGCAATTGCTGCTCCGTTGATACCGATAAGCGGTATCAGGATGTAGTTGGCTATCACATTCAAAAGGGCCCCGGATAAATTGATTTTCCATAGCATCTTCTGCTTCTGTTCTGCCAGGATCCATATATTGCGAACGGAACCCATATAGGAGAACGCTGTGTACCAGGTGATGATTCTCAGCGTAGGTATCGCCGGGGCATATGCGGCTCCGTAAATAATCCGAATAACAAGCGGTGCTGCTATGGTTAGCACAATGCTTTGCAGCAGCGCCAAATATACGATAATAGAATAGAGTCTGGCTATATGTGGACCGTAATTGGGAGAGCTTGTCTTCTTGGCTCCCAAAATAGAAGGTCGCATAGAATCCACAATAGCTGCAAACACGAATTGACTTAGTGCTGCGCAACTTACCGCAGCTGAATAATAGCCGTTGGCTTCTTTCCCCAGCATCAATGTGATCATGACCCGATCTGTTAGAGAAAAGAAAGTAACCATGATGCCGGATACAATATAATATCGGCTTCTCTTAAAAAGTTGTTTCGCAAGTGGAAATGATACTGTCAGCCTTTGCTTTGAAATTCTTCTATAGATCCCGTACAGAGAAGCAGAGATCAACAAATAGTCCAGTGCCTGTGAAAATGCAAACCAGTATACGCTCTTTTGCGTAATCAGTAGGAAACAACGATAGGCTGAAACGACCACATATGCGGCCAGTGAAGTGATCGCGATGTATTTTGACAGCAGCTTTGCCTGGAACCAGTATTGAAGCATTTCGGTTGCCTGGAAAACCAATGAAATGCTGTACAGCGCACAAACAAGCATTGTTTCCGGGTCATTTGGATTTGCAATCGCAGTAAACGCAATCACTCCTAAAATCCCCAAGAAGCTCGCTGCCGTACTCATAAAAAGTGATGTTCCGAGCGTCCTTCCTTCACAGTCAGGCGCTGCAATAACTTCATGGACAAGGGTCGAGCGAAGTCCGAGCTGCACAACCGGAACCATAAAGCTGACAATTGCTGCAGCATAATCAATGATTCCGTAATTCCCCGGTCCGAGATACCTGGCGGAAAGTGTTCCAATTACGAAGCTCAATAATGACTGCACAACTTTGCATGCAATCAACCAGGTCGCGTTCTTTACAATTTTTCCGGATTCTGTTGGTTTCTTCATCATCACAAATTCCACCCGCAGTCCCCACAGCAGCAGGGACTGCGGGCTTCATTTATCCTATTTGTTACGAGATAATCATTTTGCCATCTTCTCCAAAGGTATAGGTACCCTTCGGGAGGAGATCATTGGTTTTAGAAACATAGTAGCTGCCGACCGCAAGGTTTGCACCGCTGCGGACATAGATGTAGTTGCCGTCGTCAAGCTGTACGAGGCCGGTATTGACCTGACGCACATTGTTCACATAGTAGAACAGGTACTCGTTTCCATCGCCGAGCTTCTCACGATAGATGCCGTTCTTGATTTCCATTTTGCCGTCCGCACCAAAGGTATAGACAGCATTCGGCATGAGACCATTAGCCTTTGTCACATAGTAACTGCGGCCACAAACCACGGTACAATCGCTCTTGACATAGTAGTAGGCATCATCAATTTTAACCAAGCCGGCATAGTTCTTTACGCCATCCTTGTAGTAATACTTCGTGCCGTTATCTTCGCGAATTCCCTCAAGGAACATCGTACCGTCAGCATTGAACCAGTACCATCCGGCAGGTTTCAGTCCATTGGCCTTGTTGGCAAAAACATAGTGCTTGGCATCCTTTACCGCTTTCAGGTTGCTGGCAATGTAGTAATAGTTGCCTTCCCATTCAATCAGGCCGGCCGCTGTTTTTGCGCCATCCACATAGTAGTACAGGTCGCCATTTTCCTCGACCAGACCATTCTTGATGATCATCTTGCCGTCCGCATCGAAAGTATAATAACCAGCAGGCTTCAGGTCGTTGGTCTTGGTAACATAGTAAGTGCAATTCTTAACAGCCTTGAGATCGCTGGCGATATAGTAGAAGCTGCCGTCCACTTCGACCAGACCGGCATAGTTCTTCACATAGTCGACATAGTAGCAGAGGTTGCCGTTCAGATCTTCATGGAGTCCTTCCAGCTTCATCAGCCTGCCTTCGGCATCAAAGGTATACTTGGCTGCCTTCAGCAGACCGTTGGTCTTGGCTACATAAGTTTCAACACTTGTGACCATACCGTTGCGCTTGAAGTAACGATAATCGTCGCCGTCCTTCACCAGGCCCGCGTGCCATACCAGCATACCGTTGTTGATCCATCGGGTGATGCCGTTATCGTCGTACACACCACACTGATCCTTCTGGAACACGCCATTTTCGTCAAAGACGAACAGCGCACTCTCACGGTCCGGATAGTCATAATTATCGGGATTGCCATCCTTGCCGGGGACATTGACTTCGGAATCTTCCGCATCAGGACCGTAGCCGGGCAGCAGATCTGCGGCAGGATACGGTACGCGAACCATTCCGGTGACGATATATCCGTTGCTGTTGAAATAGTAGAAAGAGTCTCCGATGTTATCCCAACCAGTTCCGTGCATAACGCCGTTCTGATAATATGTTGTGCCTTGATCACAGGTAAACCATCCATTGAGCTGCAGGATGCAGTTACTGTCAAACGGATACTTGCCCTGCGGGAGCAGTCCATTGGTTTTGCTCAGATAATAGGTTCCGTTGGCTTTCAGTGTGGCATCGGCATTCACATAGATCATGCGGCCGTCCGCCATTCTGACCAGACCAAGGTCATACTGGACATCATCATTTACATAGTAGACCAGCACACCGTTGCCATTCAGCGGCAGAATACCGTTTTTGACAATCATTCTACCCTGTGCATCAAACTCTCGCTGATAACCGGCTTTGACAATACCATTTGTTTTGGTGACCCATGCCTTTCCGTTCTTGACTGCTTTCAGATTTGCATTGATGTAATAGAGATACCCATCATCACCATAGACAAGTCCAGCATAAATTGCCATGCCATTTTCATCAAAGAAGACAATATCGCCTGCACTGAATCCACTGGCGATGTGGGACAAATCGCTGCTCAGCTGGTACAATCCAGGCTGGACAATCAATGCGCCCTCTGCATCAAACAAATAGTAATCAGCACCCTGACCGCTATTGCCTCTCGGAACCTCACTAAACCCAGTGAGGGCATCGCCGTGGTCGCCAAAGAAATAGCTGTCGCCATCTACCGTCCACCACTTTCTGGCGATCGGTTGTCCGGCCCAGTAATAACGACGACCGGTACTGACCGCGATCCAGTCTCCTCGCACTAGAACATGATCCTCAAAGGTATAGTTCAAGTCCTTGGGGTATTGCTTGCCGTTTTCGGTGATCATTGTGCGTATTGTTTGAACACCGTCAACCGCCTTGAGTGTAGTCGGATCAAAATAATAATACTGACTGCTTCCATCGGATGTTTCGATCTCACGCCAGCCGTCCTTGGTCTTGCCGTTGACGGCATAGTACAAATCATTCTCGTAGGCAAACAGTCCGGTTATCTTTCCGACAGAGATACCGTCCGAGCCAAGATCGTACCAATATTCACCGGTTTCTCCAGCCAGATTGCTGGGGAGCTTATGAAAGCCGGTCAATACAGCGCCGTCTTGCCAGTAGGACCACTTTCCGTTTTCCTTGACCCAGCCGTCCTTGGTATTCTTTTGCAGCTTGAAGCTGTCTGTGAACTCCGTAACGGTATCAAAGAAATGGGCGCCGTAGTCTCCGTTGATATTCTCGCTGTTGTCATAGGGATACAGACCATATTTGATCTGATATTCTTCCTGCTGTGCCAGTGATTTCAGAACATGGAAGTGTGCATAAATGTCATAGCCGAGATCACCGCTAACCGTGCAGTCGAGCAATCCGTTTTCGTCCCATACTGCGCTGTCTGTGGGGATAAGCTTCAAGCCGCTGAGTACGCAAAGCGGGTTTGCAGTAGCGGGGTTGATCGGTTCGCCCTGCTGAATGAAGTTGCAGACGACCGTCAGCTTATTGTCTTCCACCTCAGCAGAGGTCATGGTGAAATACTCATTTGCCAGACGGAGCTTGGAGGTATCGATCGTAACGCCTTCCGGTGCAGTCAGTGTGATTGTGACCGTCGTCAGCGGGCTGATACGTTCGGCAAGCTGCAGCAGGAAATCCCATGCTGTGCGTCCCTCCTGATCGCCGCCGGGGAGCATATACAAAAGAGCTGTAAGCTTCTCCGGAATCGGCATCTTGGACATATCCACTGCAAAGGTATAGGATGCTTCCATTCCAGTTTGAGAATCAATCTGGTAATAAGTCTGCTCGTCTTCTTTATAATTTGAATTGGAAACGGTACGGTTCCATGCAAGCAGACCGCTGCCGCCGGTCGCCTGATTGAAGTCAAAGTTTGCCTCGTCACTTTTATACAGATAAGTTGTGATCTTTGTTGCCGTTTCCAATGCTTTATTGATTGCGGCAGTCTGCGCCTGAATTGCGGCTTCTTCATCACTGTAGCCCTTGCCTTTGGCTTCCTGATATGCACGGGCATATTCCTGATTGATTGTCGCCTGGAATTCGGCCAGCTTGTTTTTCAGAACTGCACCGATCGTCAGAGTACGCAGTTCGCTGTTTGCATTGGGTGTGAAATCAAAGCCGGAAATCGTACCTGCCTCGGGGTAATCGAATACCAATTCCGTTTTCGTGGTATTGACACTCCCACCCTCGACTTCACCGATCGATTGCAGTGTGATCTTCAGAAAGCCGAACTGCACATCATTGGGGTTGATCTTTACGGGGTTGCCGTTATAGGTAGCCTCCAGCGGGAGCTCGGTCGATTCGCCGTAGACCGCATTCAGGCTGTCTTTGGTGAATTTCAATTCCGTCGGTTCAACAATGTGCAGTGTTTTTGTGCCTAGCACGCTGCCATCTGCTGCAATGAGTTGGATCTGCACATCACCGAGCGCCTTCGCTGTGAACACCTCATCCGACAGCGTTCCGAGGCGTTCATCGGACACTTTCAGTACTGAGCCCTCAGGCAGCGCAATTGCGCCGCCGGTCGAAGTTACACCGGACGCATTGACAGTCAGCTCGGTTCCGACCGTCAGGTAGTCATAGTCTGCGGAAACGACCGCATGGTCGAATACATTGGAGGGCTTTGCCGTAGATACAACGAGGAGGGAGGAGCTGACTGAGCGCTCATACCCGTCTGACGGGCGGTTGACGACGGAAATCGTTTCAGAGCCCTCGCCTCTAGCGGCAAAGGTGGAGGAACCGCCGCCATCCAGATTTATGGCGGAGACGCAGCCGGCATCCAGCATAATCTGTGCGATCTCAATGGCGCTGCCGCCTGCGGAGAACGGCTCCTGACGGCCATCAAGCACCATCAGCACGACCTGACCGTCATAAGTAATACCAACACAGGTACGGGAAGCACGGTTGTTGTAATAATTGACAGGTGCGGAAGGTACAATTTTACCGTTCCTGACAAGCCAAATATCACCGCCGACAGCTTCCTGAAGCTCACCCTTGTGCGCATTCCACTCGGCACTTCCACCGATAATGGGCGTTCCGTCCTTGAGAATGCCGAAGAAGTTTTCGCTGCCAATGCCGTGATACTCAACGCCTTCCATAACCAGCGCACCGCCGGGGCAGCCGTTGCTCATGTTGTAGAAATCGGCATTTGTTCCGACAACCGCACGATAATTAGGAATATAGTGCTCTGTGTTGTTCGGATCCGTATGTTTTCTTTCTGCGGCTTCCATCTGATCTTTCACGCGAGCCATCTTCCAGACAGAGGCGTCATTGTCGTTATAGTTGGCATAGATATTGACATCGCTGCGTGTAATGTCCGCAGTCGCGAGATAATAAACAATTTGCTTATCATCCTTCGTCAGAGCCATTTTCACTTCCTGCTTAATGCCGGGAGCCAGTATGGAGGAGGTGCTGGAAAAGACCTTGTAATAATCGTTTTCCAGCTGTCCCTTTGCCGTTTCGTAGAGATAATCGGCAAAAGCATAACAGCAGGCACGGCGCAGATCGGCATTGACACCATTCGGAAGGTAGCTGCCTTCCAGAGTCCGGATGCCCTCGTTTCCGTAATAGGTATCATAGACAGAAGCGCGAATGTCATCCTTCGTCGAAACGCCGCCAAAACGATTGTCCAGGAAGAATTTTGCGCGTGCGGCATCGGTCAGGCTGGTCGTAAAGTAATTCTTCATGACCGCGCTGATTGTCACACCGGTGCCAATCTTCTTCAGAATGTAAAAGGCGTCAAGATCGCCGTACAGATCGAGAATACCAAAAGAATGAATTTCCGGATCGGGATTGTCGTACAGAAAATACTTATCGTTATTGGTTCGGATCTCCTCGGCCATTTCCTCGACTGTACCTGTCACGCCCGCATTGGTCGTGAGCTGAAGCAGGTCACAGATATCGCCGGCCCAGCTGCCAAGGTCGGCAGTGCTCTGATTGCCGGTGTGGTACGCCATATCCATTGCGCCGAACATGTGCGCAAAATCGACTTCGTTTCCGTTGGGTACCGTGAAAACCTCCAGGCTGCGCAGAGCAACGGCATTTGTTCCGTTGGCTGCGTCCTGCTCGGACACATAACCGGTAAAGGCTGTGTTTTCCGGACCGCAGAAGGTCGTCCATGTACTGGATGTGTATTTTTCCACGCCGCAGCGGATGTAGTTGATGACAAGCGCCGTAGCATCTTCGCCGGAATGTTCCCGGGCGTAAGCGTCGGCATATCCCTCAAGGGTGGTCAATGAGGATAGGAAGTCAGTATACCGTGTATCATCGGTCGAGGTATCTACCGCAAATACAGACAGCGGGAGAATACTGAAAACCATCATGACCGCCAACAGGAGAGATATCCATCGCAGTGAAAATGATTTTTTCATATGAATTCCTTCCTGGATATTTATTTCAAGTTTTCGACAATGACATTCACAGCCTCCTGCATGGCATAAAGCTGATCCTGCTTGTCCTGTGCCAATTCGCTGATGTCACCGAGGTCGTAAACCGTAATATATACATCACGAGAAGTACCGCGTTTGTCAGTCAGTGTTCCGGCAAGCTGTCCAACTTCTTCGCCGATGCTGAGGTCGAAAAGAGTGTAGGTCTTTCCGTCTTGTTCAGTAATGAACTTGACTGTATCGCTGCCTACCTCAGCCTTCAAAAGCTGTTCATATTTTTGAGGAATATATAGCGTTCCGAAGTCGGTATTGATTTCCGAAAGTGTCGTGGTATCCTCAATTTCTTCTTCCGGCGGTGTGCTTTCACTCTGATTTACTGCAGGATCTGCAGTAGATTCCGGAGTCTTTTTCCCACACCCGGCAAACAAGCTGACAATAGAACAAACCACAAGGAGCATTACACTCCATTTACAAATTCGCGATAACTGCATATGCACTCCTTTCGCTGTGAATACAGTGGTATACAGGGAGGGATTTTCCCGCCCTGTATACACACTTGTCTCTTACGGATTTACGACCATCTTACCGTCTTCTCCAAAGGTATAGGTGCCCTTCGGGAGGAGATTATTAGTTTTGGAAACATAGTAGCTTCCGACCGCAAGGTTTGCACCGCTGCGGACATAGATGTAGCTGCCGTCGTCAAGCTGTACGAGACCGGTATTGACCTGACGCACATTGTTTACATAGTAGAACAGGTACTCATTTCCATCGCCGAGCTTCTCGCGGTAGATGCCGTTTTTGATTACCATTTTGCCGTCCGCATCGAAAGTATAGGTTGCGCTCGGCATCAGACCGTTGGATTTGGTGACATAATAGCTGCGGTCACAAACCACAGAGCAGTCACTCTTAACATAGTAATATTCGCCGGAAATCTCGATCAGGCCGGCATAATTCTTCACTCCATCCTTGTAGTAATACTTCGTGCCGTTTTCTTCGCGGATACCTTCAAGGAACATCGTGCCATCCGCATTGAACCAGTACCATCCGGCAGGTTTCAGTCCATTGGCCTTGTTGGCAAAAACATAGTGCTTGGCATCCTTTACCGCTTTCAGGTTGCTGGCAATGTAGTAATAGTTGCCTTCCCATTCAATCAGGCCGGCCGCTGTTTTTGCGCCATCCACATAGTAGTACAGGTCGCCATTTTCCTCGACCAGACCATTCTTGATGATCATCTTGCCGTCCGCATCGAAAGTATAATAACCAGCAGGCTTCAGGTCGTTGGTCTTGGTAACATAGTAAGTGCAATTCTTAACAGCCTTGAGATCGCTGGCGATATAGTAGAAGCTGCCGTCCACTTCGACCAGACCGGCATAGTTCTTCACATAGTCGACATAGTAGCAGAGGTTGCCGTTCAGATCTTCATGGAGTCCTTCCAGCTTCATCAGCCTGCCTTCGGCATCAAAGGTATACTTGGCTGCCTTCAGCAGACCGTTGGTCTTGGCTACATAAGTTTCAACACTTGTGACCATACCGTTGCGCTTGAAGTAACGATAATCGTCGCCGTCCTTCACCAGGCCCGCGTGCCATACCAGCATACCGTTGTTGATCCATCGGGTGATGCCGTTATCGTCGTACACACCACACTGATCCTTCTGGAACACGCCATTTTCGTCAAAGACGAACAGCGCACTCTCACGGTCCGGATAGTCGTAATTGTCAGGATTTCCTTCCTTCCCGGGGACATTGACTTCGGCATCCTCCGCATCGGGGCCGTAGCCGGGCAGCAGCTCCGCCGCGGGATACGGTACACGAACCATTCCGGTGACGGGCTTCCGCTCTTGGTAGAAGGAATAGCTGTCTCCATCTTTCCGCCAACCATTGTGGTAGATCACTTCGCCGCTCTTCAGCAATTCGTTGCATACAGAGCAGTAGGTATCGCCGGTGTAACCGTCCTCGGTGTCAGTGACTTCCTTTATATTCCGAATTTCTTCAACATGCCCCTTGGCAGGGATAGCTTCCTGTGCAACAAGAATCTCATTGCAGACGGAGCAATGCTTGCCTTCCGTCTTGCCGCTTTCTGTGCAGGTAGCCGCAACAGCTTCATCGATTACTTCCGTATGCCCCTTAGCAGGAATCTCTTCCTGCGGTACAAGCACTTCATTGCAAACCGAGCAATGTTTGCCTTCGGTCTTGCCGGGTGTGGTGCAGGTAGCTGCAACAGCTTCGTCGATCACCTCGGTATGACCCGTAGCCGGAATCTCTTCAATTCCGGAGATCGTTGCGCCGCAAACCGAGCATTTGACGCCCGCCGTATGACCGGCTTCCGTGCAGGTGGCAGGCTGTTCAGCAACATCAACAGGCGTATGACCGGTTGCATCAAGCACTTCAGTCTTGGTTTCGCTGCAAACAGTACAAGTGTAAGTCTTGACACCGGCATCGCTGCAGGTCGGGGAAGTCGTAATTACGCCCTTGTCCCAGCTGTGACCCTTCGCAGGGATAACTTCCTGTGCAACAAGAATCTCATTGCAGACGGAGCAGTGTTTACCCTCAGTCTTGCCGGGTGTGGTGCAGGTAGCTGCAACAGCTTCGTCGATGACCTCGGTATGTCCCTTGGCGGGAATAGCCGTGCCGGTGCCTATTTTCTCGCCGCAATCCTTGCAGTAGGTGTCGCCGGTGTAGCCGGGCTCGGTGCAGGTTGCTTCCTTGGCATTACGAAGTTCTGTGTTCTCATGTGCGCAAGGCGTGCCGCCCCAGACGCCGCTGACATAGTTGATGGTATCGCCGGCGCTTGCGTTCGCAGTTTCCGTGTAGGTGCCGTCGGCGTTGTGCAGCTTGGCGGCGGTAATGGGGATGGTCACCGCATTATTCCCGTTCGCATTATACTGATAGGTCGCGGTTCCTGTGCCAGGTGTACCGTGCTGAACATATTTGCCGGTTCCGTTGCTGGAACAGATGTCTGCGCCGCCCTTGGTGGTGTAGATGGCACCGATAGCCGTCAGACTGCCGTTTACATCCACTTTGGCATCCTTCAGATCCGCATTGGTGCGGTTATAGGCTTTGCCGGGCGCATAGGCAACAGACTTGAACTTGCAAGGACCCCAGACAAAGTTATCAGAGTTCCATTCGTCGCCGTCATAAATGTAGACATTTTTTCCACTGGAGACCGTCAAATCAGCGCCATCGGTAATGCTCACTTCGACACCTGCCAACAGTGCGGTATCCTGGTTGATGGTGACCTTTCCAGACTGAATGTTAATAGAGATGTTGTTGGTGATGGGGAGTACATAGCTTGCGGAGTTGACACTCATGCCCGCCAACTTCAGAGAAAGGGTGTTCAGTTCCGCCTCACCGTTCACTGAAAGAACCAGACGGTCCGTTTTTTCATCGTAGTCTTTGGTAAAGCTTCCGGAGACTACTTTGAACATACCGTCGTTGCCAATAAAATTGATGGAGGTGGTATATGTGGTACTCATTGCATAAACGCCGCTGAAAACCTTCTCGTTGGCGCCCGCATTCAGCGTCAGAGGAACCTCGATATTCTGAACGAAATACTGGGAGAAGGGGAAAACCTTGTTGCCCATGTTAGAGGAGGCGCTGCCTCCGCGGAAATCTGCAATCTGGTAGAACTCATACACGGTTGCACCGGATTCTGCCAGAATAGAGCCGCTGCCGGAGATAAAGCCCCATGCATAGAGATTTCCGCCGTTCTTCACCGTGATAGAGCTGTTATCCGCCATTTTAATATAGCCATAATCGCCCACAGGACGACCCTGCTGACTGCCGGCAGCTGCAAAATATCTGCCGCCCAGGCTGATGGCACCGTTGACGGTGATAGAAGTGCCCTCACTCATCGTCAGCGTCCGGAATGCCTTAGATGCCGGAGTTGTCTGAATTGCTGCGGGAGCATTTGTATACAAAGTCCCAGCTGCATCAAAGGGAATCAGCAATGTAATACCCGTCGGGATGGTATAATTACCGCTGATTGAGCCATCGGTAGCCAAGGTAATCTTGGACTGTTTATTTGCCTGTGCATAAGCAACCGCTTCGTTCAGGTCTGCAAACCGCTGACCGCCGGTCTCAAAGAGGGCTACAACTTTGCTTACAAATTTTGCCGTAATGGTGCAGTCGCTCTCAATGTTCAGCGCAGTGCTTGCGGCAGTTGCTATGCACTTGCCGGTGGTCAGGTTGTACCAGCCAAGGAACTGATAACCCTCTGCCGGGGTTGCCACCACCTGATAAGCCGTCATGGAGCTTTGTGTGTTGCTGTATGTCTCTGTGACAGTCTTGCCATCTACTGTATAGGTACCATTTTCGGCAGGCACAAAGGTCGTGGTCGCAGTTATATCAGAAACCAGCGCCACATTGGTCATGGTAATTTTTGTGGCTGTGGTGCTACCGGATTTGATATAAACCTTGATGCTCTCGCCAACGGCAAGCTCTTTGTTAAAGGCACCATTTGCAGTGACGGCAGTTCCGTTTACTTTGATCGTACCGCTGTTCGCCTCAATGGCATAATTAAACGACAGTGTGGCTTTCGTAGCTTTGTTGTTTTTGATGGTTAGAGTGGAATCATAGTGCGTGTCGCTACAGGTTCCTCCGACAGAGACAACTGAACCAGTGATTGTTGTGCCTGTTGCACTCCACGCATCGTTTGCATCACCAGAAAAGCTCAGGCCAATGTTGGAATCACTCAGACCTGTCACGGTGCCGTTTGTTGCCGCAAATGCAGGCAGCGTAATGGCAGGCGCTAATGCCAGCACCATAACTGCCACCAGCAGCAGGGATAAGAACCGTTTGGATATTCGTTGGATCATGATTGTTTTCTCCTTCTCGGTTTAGATTTTGAGGTTTTCATTTCAGCGTAAATACTTACGCCGAGTAATAATGTAATGAGTGCCCACAGATGTGCTCGATGGAACAGTCCGGAAATATCCGACTCGCGGAAAAACTCGATGATAAACCGAAACGCTCCATAGCACATCATGTAGACCGGGTAAGCGCGTCCTTGCAGCCGTTCTTTCCAAATTCGCGGACACAAGACGGCGAGCAGGATCAGGTAAAAGACGATCTCCGCCTCACGCGTTGGGAAGCGTATCCCGTTTGTCCCCGGAATCGGAAGCCCGCGGCAGCAGCCTGACAAAATGCAGTTGATTCGGGCGCACATGACCGTAAAGACCATGCAGGGGGTAAAAACATCAAAGACTTCCTTGGGCGGTCTCTTTGAAATTTTTGCACCGAGCCAATACGCCAGCGGCATCAGGAACACGCCACCGAACAGGCTCATGTTTCCAAGGCTGGCTTTGTCAAAGCCGGTTTCAAGGAACGCAAACGCCTTCACTGTCAAAACGCCGTAGACCGTATGTGCAATCGCAATCATGATTGCTACATACCATGCCATATTCAGCCGTTTCCGCAGCAGTGCGAGCCATACCGCGGTAAATGCTGCGCCGACCGACAAGAGAATCAACAGTGGTATTTTATCTTGCAATAGAATCACCGCCTTTCGCCGAAACCAAAAGCGGAGAGTCATCGCCTTCGGTGGTTTGAATATGCCGTTCGAGCTGATCTTCGGAGAAACGATTCTTTATAAAATGTGCCGGTGCGCCGCCTACAATGGTGTATGGCGCAACATCCTTTGTTACATCGCTGCCTGCCGCCACAATCGCATCTGCACCGATGTGCACACCTTTTAAAATAATCGCTCCTGCTCCGATCCATGCCCCTCTTCCGATCACCACATCCTGATCATCTTCTGCGGTTTTATCCGCATCCGTCAGTTCTATGATGTGCTTACCGATGATGTCCTTGCGGTGATCTCCTGTAATGATCGTGACACCGGGACCAAACAAGGCATAATCCTCTATGTAAATTTTCGCCCGTGTTGTCCAGAAGCGTGCATTTACTCCGATAGAGACATGGTTTCCAACATGAATGTTCGACAGGGGGAAGAAGTCACCGCCCGAATCAATGTGCGAATCTTTGCCGCACTCGGCAAATGAGCGTTTGATATCCGGCTCAACGATTGCGTGGTATAAAACCGCTTTCAATTTACGAATGGCTCGGTATATCATGATTTCTTCACCCCCTTCTCTCCGGTATCGGTGTATTCCGTGAATGGTCGGTGCAGATCACATATCACATAGTGATGATGCCCATACTGCTGATCCGGCGGTATTCCGCCTCGCCAGTCTCCGTATTTCTGGGTGAGATAGGCATCATACTGAGCCGGAACACGAACCGGAATCCCTTCAAACTTCATCCAGACTCCGTCGCCATATTGCTCTTTGGGCGCATATTCCAACGGAGAAGTTGAGTTCGCATGATTGCACCAGACAGCACTGTCGTCAGTAGAAAAAGAGGAAATAAAACGGTCAAATACGGCTATTTCCGCAGCGGTGTCATGTTTATACCCAAAAAGGCGGAAGAGCAGCCAATACCAATTGGTCCGTACCATACCGAGGTTTTGCGGTGATAAGCGGTTATAGTTCAGTCTGACGCGCCGCGCTGCCTCAAAGATTGCCCGCTTTTTTCGGAACATTTGGTGCTCGCGTTCAGTGCACCACTGTCCATCCAATGGGAATATATCAATGAACACACCTTGGTTAATCTTCAGGCAATCCGTCATCATCTCTATGTAGGTCGTTCTGCTGTCGCGCAATTTGCTTCCGAGGAGATAGTATTGGTGTTCGGAATGATAATTCTGCAGGAAGCACCATTCCGGCAATATTTCGGGAGCTTCCCTGCAGAATATTTCGTAGTCCTTTCTCGGAAGCGCAACATCAATGTCATCATCCCACGGGATGAAGCCGCTATACTTCGCTGCGCCGAGTGCGCTGCCGCAGACGAGATAGTAGGTTAGATTCAACTGTTCACATATAGACAAGAACTGTTGCAGCAATCCAAACTCGATTTCTTGCAGTTCAGTCAATGGGTTCACCTCGTTTCTACTTCTTCTTTCCGAATCTCGACAATCTAAAAAGCACATATATTGCAAACATGTTCTCAGAGCGCAAAGCAAAATGCAAAACTCTTCGTTTATAACCGGATGGCTTTTCCGAAGCAACGGCGGAACGGTATAACGCCGTCTGACGAAATTCGCGCCACCATTTTTTGAATTCTGCATAGTTTCTGTCGATAATAAACGGATTGGCAATAATGATAATACTCGCGTCAAACGCCCATCGGGATAATGTTCTGTCGGCGATCAGTGAGGAAAAACGTTCCTTTTCAGACATGATCGCGAATGTCTTTTCGTATGGCTGCGTGTAATCCATTGAGGAGGACATGGCTGATCCCGGTACAATGGTATAATGGTAACTGGCATCCTTACTAAAGCGAATTGACTGGCAATGTTGCAGATACTGAAAAACAAACAGCATATCTTCACCGATAGACAGCTCCGGCAGGAATGCGATACACTCTCTGCGAAGTGTCTGCAGAGAATACAGCTTGTTACAGACGGAAAAAGCAATTCCATATCTAAGCTGCCCGCAAAAATATGAATCGACCCAGTTACCATCCAATGTAAAGGTTTCAGGCATAGGATTTAGCGCGGAACCGTTGCGGTCACTGCGAACGACATCGATCACAGGGAGCACTCCGGGACTGTACAGCGTGTGCAATGTTTCCAGATAATTTGCCGATACCGTATCATCACTATCAATAAAGCAAAGCAGTTCCCCTGAAGCGGCTGCTATTCCTGTATTCCGTGCAGAACTGACCCCGGCATTTTCCTGACGAATTAGATGGATACGAGCATCTTGAGCAGCTTTTGCTGCCGCAATTTCCGCTGTTTCGTCTGTGGATCCATCATCAATAATCAGCAATTCAAAATCTGGGTAGGTCTGCCGCAAAACCGAGTCTATGCATCTTTCAATCACACCCGCAGCATTATAAGCCGGTACAACAATACTAATCATTTTTGAGGACTCCTAACACCGTTGTAACAGCCGGTCATATACCTGCTGGAGCTGCCGATCTATGTGTTCATCGGAAAATTTACTGTAATCTACCTGCCTTGCACGCTGCTTTATCTCGGCACGGCATTTATCGTCACTCATCTTGCGGAGGCCTGAAGCAAGTGCATCTGTCGAAGACGCTGCAATCAGCAGCCCATTCTTTCCGCTCTCGATGATCTCGCCGTTTCCACCTACATCCGTCACAAGGCACGGCAGCTTTGCTGCACATGCCTCCAAAATAGAAATGGAGAGATTTTCATGCAAAGAGGGAGAAAGAAAAAAATCAGAAGCATTCAGGTATGCTTGAATCTGTTCCTGCTGCCCAGCAAAAATCACCCGCCTCGCATGCCGTAGGGCGGCACATTCAGACTGCATCTTCTGCAGATAATCGCCGTTTCCTACGATCAACAGGCAAAGCTCCGGCGGCCAACTCTCATCCAGTTGCTTTAACGCATCGACCAAGTAAGACAGACCCTTTTCCTTCGTGACCCTGCCGACATAGATGCCGATTCTTGCATTCTCCGGAAGGTTCAACTCCATACGCAGTGCACGCTTTTCTTCTGCACTGCAATCGGGATATTTCGGCATTCGGTTATACACAAACGGAAGCATTTTCTTCTTGTATCGTCGAAACACATCGCGCTGTGACGCCTGCTCATAGACGCAGGAAATTCCATCCGATAAGCCAAAGATTATAGGTTCCACCACATGTCTGCATACCCAGCGCTTTATCGGCGAGTAGTACACCAGATCGCTGAACATACCATGAACGGTCACCAGGATCTTCCCGCGACCGGAAAGCTTTGCGCCGAGAACTGCATTTAAGCTTTCCATTCCTGCTCCACGGATGTGGACGATATCCGGATCCGCTTTGCGAATGGCTCTGCTGTAAAAGCGGATATCTGAAAGGCTGATCCCGCAGTGGCAGTTGTCCAACACCACCGGGACAAATTCAAAGTGGTCCGACAGCGTTTCCCGACTGCTCAGCGCTTTATATTCTGTTTTCAATCCGCCGTTGCTGGCGGTCATTACATACTGCTGAACAACTCGGGTCCTTGGCATGTTGAGCCTCCTCGGTACAGTTCATTTTGATTATTTTTTCTGCAATGGCAGATGCCAAAAGATTTTTTGCGGCATATTGCAGAAATTGCGTATGCCTTTTTTCTATTTCTTTCTTCGGCGCCGATATAGCTGCCTTTAAGGCATCGGAAATGGCGCAAGAGATATCCCGGTTTGGGTCAACGACATACAAAAAATCTTGATAACACTTCGGCATACCATCCAGAAGGAAGGCAACCGTTGGCTTTCCGCTTGAAAGATACTCTATGTCCTTGGAGGGGAAAGAGTATTTCGTATATTCCTCATTGTTCGGTCGGGGATTTACAAGCACTGCGGCAGAGGAAATGTATTCCTGCACCTTTTCAGGCGATACTTGCCCCGGAAGAATGATTCTCGAATCTTCCATGGCACATTTCTGTAGATATTCCACTGCGTCACCGTTCCCGCATAAAATCAAGCGATAACTGCTGTCTTGCAGCAGGGAAAACGCTTCTACCAAAGAGCGAATTCCAAATCTGAAATACAACTTGCCGGCATATACGATATTGACGGTTTCTGCATGAGCGGTACTATTACGATTTTCGGGAATCGAATCTACGATTCCCTCGGCAACAACATATGGTCGATCCGTTAACTGCAACGCTTTTGCCATAGCTTCTGTCAGAACCACAGATGTATCGACGCATTTGATATGTTCCTTAATTGATTTGATATCGAACCCTTTAAAGAAGTTATAGAGAAATCCTCTTTTTGCTTCGAGGTTCATATATTGCGGAAGATCGGGAACAATAAAGCAGAGCCTGATTTTTGGGTTCAGCTTTTTGGCATAGGCTGCTGCCGCTAGAAACGGATCGTGTGCGCTGTATGCAATGATCAGCTTTTCTTCATTGCCATCCAATGAAAACGCACGAACTGCCTTTTTCAAAGCGCGTGCCCTAGACAAATTTCGGAAGCCCCAGATATTGTTAAACGAAACATACCGGCATATATGCTGAGGGTTTGTGAAACCGGAAAAACGCAGACTGCGGCTTTGATTCGGATAATGCCCGATAAAAGGGGCGGAGATTACTTGGGTGTCAGCGACCTCTTTCAAGCCGCTGATCAGCTTTAACTGCATTTGGTTTGCTGAGAATTCTACACTTTTCTTTGCCTGAGCAATCACTTCGGCTTCATTCTCTTTTGCAAAAACACCGCAAAGGAACAGTACATCCATGTCAAACCCTCTTATACTTTCTGAGACCCCGCGCCGTATAGGATAGAAATACGGAGAGTGACTTTAGCAGAGAGAGTTTTTCAACCTTGCGGTAGACTTCCCATCTGTTTTTTGCCGATTGGACCTTGCTATGTGACCTTGAGCCTTCCACTATCCGATAGTCTGCCAATGGCTCACAACATGCCGATGCAGAATAGCCCTTTTTGAGTAATTGAAGCCAATACACCAGGTCTTCGTGATAATAGTCAGCGGAAAAGCGGTTATTATCGACTACGCTTTTAGCCAAAAGAGTCGTAGAGCAGCTAAATACGCTTTCTTTCAGCATATCGTCATAGGAAGTCTGCGTCGGCACAATATAGTCGGATATTTTTTGTCCATCACTGCTGATTAATGAGTACGAGCAATAAATGATTTCCGAGCCAGAATTCAACGCGACCGCGAGCTGTTTTTCAAGCTTGTCGCTATGCCATATGTCATCACTGTCTAACAGTGCGACCCATTCGCCTTCGGATAATTCCAACCCTCGATTTCTGGTTTTAGCTGCCCCCAAATTGCGAGTGTTCCGAAAAAGCCGAATTCTATCATCTGTGTTTACAAAGGCTTGAACAACATCAACGGTATGGTCTGTGGAGCAATCATCAATAACCAACAGAACCCAATTGGTATATGTCTGAGATTGTACCGAGCGAATCGCTTCACCTATGTATTTTTCTGCGTTATACGCCGGCATCACAACGGAGACCAATGGATGCTGTATCGCTGCCTGCCCGTGACAGGTAGAGGTTTTCTGTAGTGTTTCCATTAGCGCGCTCCTTCGTGTGTAAAAATTAACGACACCGTTTTTGCAAGGCATTTGATATCCATAAGAACTGACCGTTTTTCTATGTACTCCATGTCATAGACGATTTTTTCTTCCGGCTCCAGCTCATAGCCCCCATTGACCTGTGCATATCCCGTTAATCCCGGTGTTACGACCAGCCGATTTGAAAATCCCACGATGTATTTTTCAAACTGCTCGTAGAAATACTGCCGCTCTGGTCTCGGCCCGACAAAACTCATGTCTCCCTTTAGAATATTCCAGAACTGCGGCAGCTCGTCTAGCCGCGTCTTGCGCAAAAAGGCGCCAAACCGGGTACAGCGCTTGTCCTCTTTATCCGCCCACTTGGGGCCGTTCACCTCCGCATCATGATTCATTGTTCGAAATTTGTAAATTAAAAACGGTTTTCCATTCTTTCCAAGGCGCTCCTGCTTGAAAATTGCACCGCCTGGCGAATCAAACACTATGATCAATGCGATAATCGCCATTGGAATTGCTAATACTATAAGTCCTATCAAAGCGAAGAAAAAATCAAAGAGCCTCTTCACAAGGAGGTATGACCATCGTTCTTGAATGCGGGGAAACGCAATATAAACGGTATCTCGTTCTTTGGTTCTTTCGGTGATTTGATAGGAGGCCGTAACCTCCACCATAATTCATCTCCATCGTATCATTCTAATTCATTTTCGCTGTCAGCTGTCTCCACCCAATCTTCTCTTGTATTGGGACGGACGAAACTGTACACCTGCTCAAAAGTCCATTTCGTTGTATCTTCGCTGTCCTTGATCTCATCAGATAGTACTCGGGCTGCAAAAGAAAGCATCGTATCAAAAATCTGATGCAGCAGCATGTCCACATTTGTGTCAGGACGAAATACCGGTCGGATTTCATTAAACAATGAATGGAAATACTTCAGATGCTCATCATATGCATGTCGTCGGCAACTGGCAGAATAGTAGTATTGCAGGTAAAACCGGCAATCGTCTGGTTTATGGAGAATGAATTCCCAGCAAGACTTCCACAAAAGGAAACAACGCTCTTTCCAATTCAGTCCGCGTATCCGCATAACCGGAAGCGATTTTCGCACATGCTCAGCCAAGCACACATCTTCCATATGAAATGTTGCTTGAAGAAGCGAATCCTTGCTGTCATAACAGCGATAGATATACGTCTCATTGATTTGTGCATCTGCCGCGATCAGCTTTGTTGTCGTCCGCTCCAGACCATACTGTGAAACAATTCGGACGGTGCTGTTGAGCAGAGCCTCACGCACTTCATTTAAACTTCTCATACAACAGGTCCTTTCATAAAGTAAGTGATCACTATACGAGTTTCAAAAAAAGAAGCGGCCCACAACAAGGGTGAATCGACAAGCCGCACTTGTTTTTTCAAAACGCTTCGTAGAGTATGTCACTCCATGGGGGCACGAAGAACGCAGATGTTCTGCACCCCAAAAGCAGTCACCTCCTTAAAGAAAAAATGCCTTGAATCACTGCACTTCATAGAGTATGTCACTCAATGGAAGCACGGATCGAAAGGCATTAAATCCACCGCATTTACTTGTTTTTTTGTGGGGATGACACACAACTTTGACTGCTGATATTAGAGTCCAACCACATTTAATTTGTTCATATTGGATCGTTTCAGTTCCATAGAAGAATGGACATACCGCTCCAGTGTAATCGTAGTGGTAGAATGTCCTAACACTTCGGAAAGAGATTTTATTTCAAAACCGACTTCCACTGCACGGGTTGCGAATGTGTGCCGAAGCGTATGTGCGTGAATACCCTCCAGCCTACATGCACGAGTGTACTTCTCAATGCGATATTGTAGTGTCCGTGGCTCCATATAGTCAGTCGTACCCGTTAGTACATATGCCCCCATATTACCTGGATCCATCTTTTTGCAGAGATCTACCAAATAACTTATCATTGGGATTGTTCTCGCTGAGGTGTCGCTTTTTGGCTCACCGATCACAATCCTTGTACGGGTTTCTCCCTTCATATCCGTATCGTGAAGCCTTTGCAATGTTGCGGCAATCTTGATAGTCTGTTCGCGAATGTTGATGTTACACCATTGCAATGCACAGAGTTCTCCTATGCGCACGCCGGTGGACAGTGCTAATAGAAGTCCGAATTTACAGCTATCCATATCTGTCAGTAGATAGCTCATAAATCGGTTCTGCTCATCCCGTGACAATACACGCATTTCCTTTCGGCTCTCTTTGGGGTAATTGATTTCGATTACCGGGAAGACCCCCGGAAATAGAGTCGCCGTGTATTTCAAAACGCTGTGCAGCACCACCAGAATGTCGTGGACAGTTTTTACGGCCAAACCATCGTCAAATAGAAGCTCATGAGTGAAATCATCAATAACACCCGTGGTGATACCAAGTGGAAAGCATCCGCCAAGTTTTGACTTGATATGTTTTTCAAGCGCCGTGCTATATTTGATATATGTGGATTCGCGGATTTTTCCCTTCTTCAGACGAAGCCATTCGTTGCAGTAATATGCAAATCGGTGCTTTGCCGTATTGGTTGGAACGGTCTTTCCATTCACCAGTGCGGCTTTATATTTCGCAACCTTTTCCTTCGCTTCACGGTATGTTTTTCCGTAGCAAAAGCCATATTTGATTTTTCCGGAAAGCTCGTATCCTTTGATATAGCGTGCCTCCCATCGACCATCTTTCCTATGGAAAATATTTTCTCCTTTTGCCATTTTAATTACCTCCGGTATATGTTTTCACCCGCAAATGGGTGTACCTATATTGTAACCGATATCTGTAACAGATTTCTGACTGCTTATTTGACTGCGCTGACCTCGCCCAAATGGCCGAATTTGACACGAATTGGAACATGATGATCCCTTCTAAGTTGGTTTATTCTCTAAAAACATCTCCAAATTTCACGTTTCCTATTGATTTTCCGACAGATGCGTGTTATAATACTTACGTTTATAGAGTTTGAATTGCGCTCGTGGAGTGACATACTCTACGAAATATAAAGCAAGCAGCTGTAATGATGTCCATCTACAGTTGCTTGCTTTTTTGCTGGGTTGTTATATTTATCTTGTTGGTAAAATTACCTTTGCGACAATATCATCGCTCATCACAAAAGGATATTCCCAATAACGAGAATCATATGAACATTGGTCATTGTCCCCAAGCACATAAAAGCCACCTTCCGGAACCGCCAGATTTTCTCCGTTCCTTTCAATCAGATCTCCTCCTACTGCTTCGACCCGCTTGACGAGATATTCCTTGTTGTGTCGGAACACAATAATGTCACCTTTTTGAATGTCTTCCCAAACACGCACTCCGAGAAGCAAGCTTCCGGTTTTCAGGGTCGGCTCCATAGATGCTGTCGGAACATATCCAAGCAAAAAAACGAACCGAAACAGAATTAAAATCAAAAGTGAGATTGTCATCGGAAGCAACGACAATCTCACTGCATTTTTTATTTTTTTCATAAGCACCATCAAAAATAGGGACATCGAGATGCTATTTCTCGATGTCCCTTACTATATTACTTATACTCCTTTCAGAGCCAGTATTTCCGGCCGGCTTTTCAGATACTTCCTCGCCTTGGATACCCAGGCGCAAACAAGATTGGCGGACACCCCAAACTCATTTCCGATTTCCTTGCTGGAGCGCCCCTCGGCCATCTGAATCATTGCATCTATTCCTTTTATCACACACGGAGATGCTTTCTGCTTTGCTGCTTTGAGCGCAGCCTGCACATCCAGCTGCGTTGCAACATCTGCAATCGATACGGTCGGATTTTCTGCAACCAGGGGAATCATATCGCTTGAAAGCTCCGTTGCCTGCCGCCTGGTCGAGTAGATCAGCGCATCGCAAATTTCATTCCATATCAAGCGATAGGCATAGGTAGAGAAGGTCCCGCCTTTATCTGTTGCCGCAGCTTTGCAGAGGCCGATGCAGCCGATTTGAAAAATATCATCATATGTATAGATGCCCAACTGATATGGACCGTGGACCTTATCGTTGATTACTTTCTGGACCAGCCGAATATTCTGCTCCACTTTCTCCCGCTGTTCTGCTGTCAGGATCATGACGCCAGTGCGCCTCCTTTCTGTGTATAATATCGCCCCCGCGTTTTGGCTTTCTGCCGTTCTAAGAGCTTTCTGCTTTCTTCGATCACCTGTTTACAGTAATACTCGCCAAGATACCCAATGTGAGCTTCGGAAAGCGGCGCCATAATCAGGTCGGCCAGCCACTGGTATGCATCCTGCTTACTCATATAACCGGATTCATAAAGCTGGTCAAAGTAATGGTGCGCTGTACGGCGCAATGTACGCAACTCGTGATTGGCCATACTTCCTACCGGAATATTAGTACCGGTGTGAACACGAACATAGGCATCGCACTCTGGATAGTGCGAACACACATATAGCATCGTTCCTCTCGAATTATCGCGATAGATTCCGTCTGCGCTCCGATAAATAACCGGACTGCCGCAATACGGGCATCGCATACTGCTTCGGTTAAACCCCTTTCGTTTTTTCTTTTTATTCATAAATTAACCTCCGAGTTCTTAAAGAAAAAGCCGGAAGGTTGCTAAGCGCATACAAAGTCTGTTGGAAAACATATCTCCCCAACACTCAACCTGTAAGCATCCAAGCAGCCTTCCGGCTATCATATTCAATTGCCTGCGTTGTTGTGGATTTGCTCAGTGCGCAAATCCGTAACGATTCCTTGCCTCTTCCCGAGACGAAGTCTGACGCCGTACCATAGACGTATCGAGAGCCTGAACGCAAGCTCCTGCCACGCCTATAGTATATCAGAACGGAATGCAAAAGTCAAGCCTTTGCGGAATATTTATTTCATATCGCGCAGCTAATATTCCTATAAGTTTTGCATTTTCTCCAAACTGAAATGGAATCGTTATTCCTCGTCTTCCTCATCATCCGGCGCCTCATTTTCACGCTTTTTCTTGAGGATCTGCATGACGATCAGCGTGCCGATTGCAATAACCATACCGCCTGCAAAGAGGATGATATGCAGCGTCGGAATGCCGGATTCGGCTTTCTCATTTGACTCAGGGCTTTGCTCTGTTGTGGCAGGAGCCTGCGTCCGGTCTGTTGAGTCCGCCGTATCCTCCGGTTCCGGAAGCGAAGTTGAGGAATTCATACAGGTCAGAATGTACTGGGAGCTGCCGCCGATCTCCAGGCGGAGTACGCCATCCGTCCCGACCTTGACGGTGCCGGGGTAAACCCCGGCGTCCGTCTTGAGCTGGAACTCTACGCCCGACCATGATGTGCCAAGCTGGATCTCCAGTTGTTCTGCTTTTACCACCTGCAGCTCGCTGCCGTCCGTGCCTTGCTGCGCCGCATAAACCGGGGTGACCGGAACGCAGAGAATGCAAAGCAGCGACAGGATCAGCAGAATGCCTTTTGTTAGTTTTGCTTTCATTGCCTTACCTCCTTGGTCAGTCTGCAAGATGCTTCTTCTTGCGGGAATAAAGGATCGTACCGATCAGGACGCCAAGGCTTGCGAGCATCAGACTTACCCACAGAGCCATATGAGAATCGTCACCGGTCTTCGGGCTGTCCGGATGATTGGTTGTGACCTTGTCGTTATGGACATTGACCGTCAGTGTTTCATCAGCGGTTAGCTCGATCTCAAAAGGATCCGGGCGTTTATACCCGGCGCTGACGCTGTCCTCAACCTCCGTCACGGTGTATTTGCCGATGCGCAGGTTTTCAATGAAGATCTCACCGTTTGCGTCGGTCGTGAAAACTTCATCGTAATTCTCACCTGTGATGTGGAAGCTGAAGCCTTCCACACGGCCGTCCGAGGAGGTCTTCACGATTTTCAAATTGCCGACCATATGGTCGTTGATGAAACCGACACCGGCTTTGTTCTCAACTTCCACCATCTCGCCATCCGTTACGATCTCAAAATAGTGGTATCCGTTGTCCTTGATGAAATTAACAGGCGCCTGCTTTTCGTAGAGGAAGTATCCGCCGTAACGCAGCTCAGCGAGTTCATACAGACCGGGCTCACATTCCGAAAGGGTACCGACCAGCTCATCCACATCCGGATCGAACTGCTGATTTCCGTTTACATCACGGTAGACCTCAAACACGGCACCGGTAAGCAGATGGTCGGGATAATCCTTATCGACCTTGGTCGTATGGACTGCGCCATAGATATGGCGGTTCTCGGCCTTGAGCTCGATTACGGCACCATCCGTAGTAATGTCGACCGGGAACTCTGTCTCGCTGAGAACGAAGCCCTCGGCGGGTTTCAGCTCGCGCACGATCCATTTCCCGAATCGCACATTCTTAAAAGTGAAGATGCCGTCTGCATCGGACACCGCTGTCAGCACGGCGTTTTCCTCTGTGAATTCCGTATCATCCTCCGTAAAGAGGCCAAACAGCGCACCCGCAACCGACTTTCCGTCTTCGTCGACCTTGTAGCCTTTGATGTCGCCGAGAATGAATTTGTTCTCGACGGTAATGAAAACGGTTTTGCCGTCCTCGGTGATTTCTACCTCAATCGGCGTTTCATTGAGCACATAGCCGGTCGCCGGCTTCAGCTCACGGATGATCCACTTTCCGTACCGGATGTCTTCAAAGCGGAATTTACCAGTGCTGTCAGACTCCGTTACACGCACGGCAGTTTCCTCGGTAAACTCCGTTTCGCCTTCACGGAACAAACCGAATACTGCGCCGGCGATCACATTGCCGTCCTCGTCGAGCTTGGTGCCTTCAATGTCACCGCGGATATATCGGTTCTCCAGCTGGATGTTCACCACATCGCCGTCTTCAGATACTGTGACCGGATATGCCTTTTCACTGAGGACAAAGCCCTTAGCTGGCTGGATCTCACGAACGATCCAGGTTCCGAAGGGCACCTTTTCAAATTTGAAGGTACCGTCCTGTGCGCTTTCCGCCGTTAAATACGCATTTTCCGCCGTATACTCATTTTCATCATTTCGGAACAGGCCAAAAATCGCACCGGCGATCACATGACCATCCTCATCAATCTTACGGCCGGAAACCATACCGTACTTGAGGTCGTTTTTAATCGGGGCACCGCCATTGACAGCGATCTCAACCACCTGAGTTTCCTGCGAGCCGTAGGAGAACTCGAATTCATAATGGGTGTCATCCAGGATGTAGTGCTCGTCCGTACTGCGCTCCTGCAGGTAATAGCTGCCGAGCGGCAGGTCGGTACTGACCGCTGCCAATCCGTTCTCGTCAAAGGTCACGATCTCAATGAGTCCGCCGGCCGGAATTATGGTTCCGTCTCCGGCGACCAAATCAGTCTTGGCATACAGGCCGAAGGTGATGTTTTTCAGCTCGCCGTTCATACCGATGCCGAACAGCTCGTTCTGCTCCAGCACCTTGCTCAAGGAAATTTTGACCTTTTGACGCTCGTTATAGAGATTACCGGCGGTTTCCGTAATGGCGACCTCCTGACCGGCGTAAGTCAGCTCCACCGTCTGGATTGTGCCGTTCAAAACCATTCCGTGCGGCGCGGTGATCTCCCGGATCTCATATTTTCCGAGATACAGTTCCTTGCTCGATGCTACGCCGTCAGACCCGGTTGTGATCGTATCCACGATCTCGCCCTTTGCGTAATGCATGACGCCGTCAAGCGTATAAATATCTTCTGCCGCGCGAACCTCAAACACTGCGCCGGGCAGACTCTTGACCGCATAGACCGGTTTATAGATCCCGTCCGCTTCCGTGACTGTCCAGAATACTTCGCCGGTCTTAGTGATACGGATGATACCTTTCTGCGGCATGTTGGAACGGGTGACTTCAATCAATGTGATGCCGCCATCCTCGGTCGCCGAGTCTGCGGTCACATCAAAATAGACCGGATCGGAGTTCAATACATAGCCATACGGAGACTTGACCTCCACAATGGAGTAGCCCTTCCCGAACGGAAGCACTTCCGGAGTGATCAGATAGCCTTCCGCGTTAGTATAGAAAGTGTCGATCACCGTCAGCTCCGGATAGGTGTACTGCATGGTAACTCTGGTACCGTCCGGGTTATAAATCTGGAACGCTGCGCCTGCATACGGGATACTCAGACCGGATTCTGCATCCGTCTTTTGAATCTTGAGATATCCGGTAAAGGGGGCGTTGTTGAGCAGATACTGATAGCAGCATCCGTCTTTATCAATGAAAACATCGAAAGGCGCTGCCAGACCAAAGCCCTCCGTACCTTTCGTCTGTCTGACTGTGTAGACACCATAAGGAAGCTGCTTCGTCCCGGCATAGCCGTGTTCGTCTGTAATCAGGTAGTCCCGTTCTGTGTCCCGGGCCTTTTCATAAGAACCGGCGGTTTTCAGAAATACCTCAAATTCCGCTCCGGCCTCAACCGTTTCCAGACCGGTGCTGCCGTCATCCATGTGTTTGATGAGATACAGGCTGCCGAAGATGATGTCCTCATAGACATCCAACTCTTCCGTATTCTTCTCCAGCGTATACTGTCCCGGCGTCACACCGAGCCAATAGACGGTTTCATCCAGGAGATATCCTTCCGATGGTGTGATCTCACGGATGTTCCACCCCTCGCCGCAGGGATAGTAGTCGGTCAGGAAATATCCGTTCTTATCCGTCACATAGGTGTCCACGAGTTCATCATAACGATAAACGCCGTAAACTGCTCCGGCGAGTGTGGCATTGCCTTGGGTTTCTCCGTAAGGATAGCCGAGTTTCTCCACAATGCTGTCTGAGTCGAGCGAGAGCATCTTTGTGGTTCCATGCTCACTATTGCCGCGAAGAGAGGCATCGACCTTGAGGACATCGGCACGCCATTTCTTGAGGATATTATCAAATCGGCGCTCGGTCACTCTATTCCACTCGACCGAAATGTTCTGCACCTCCGGGATCACATATCGCTCGGGGGTGTTCTCTTCGGAAAGTGTGTAATCCGTACCGATCGGGACACGCTCAAACACGGCTGTGCCTGCCGCGTTGGTCACAGCGGTCATATTCACAGGCTCGCCGTATTCGGAAGTGCCGGTCAGGCGGAAAGTCAGTCCCTCCACCAAACCGTCTTCGGCGGTTTTGCGGACTTTGACCATACCGTACTGGCGCAGGTTGGCAATGTCTAAAGTGATAAGCGGACTGTTATCGTCGATCGTCACTTTCCACTGCGCATCGCCGTCCGGCTGGTAATTGACCGGAACCTTGGTCTCTTTCACAATATAATCGCCATAGATGATCTCACCGGACTTGGCATATCCGTTTTTGTCTGTAGGGCCAATCACGGCGATTTCTTCACCGTCCAGATCATAGACAGTGAATTCCGCTCCGCTGAGGTCCTTTCCGGATTCGGCGTCGGATTTCAGAACTTCAATATGACCCTTTTTGAGTCGGTTATAAGCATTGACCGTTGCCAAGCTGCCGTGTGCGGTATCAATGGTGACCTTCCATTCCGTCTGGCCATCCGGCTCATAGTTGAATGGGAAGGTCGTCTCGACCACTCGGTAGGAGCCGTAAGGAATATCTGCGGATTTGGCATATCCACGATCATTGGTCGGCCCGATGGTTGTTACCTTTGCGCCAGACATATCGTAGACCGTAAAGATGGCTCCCTTGAGCGCCTCATTGGTGCCGGATGATTTTTTATAGACCTCAATATTGCCTTTTTTCAGTTCATTGACAGCCTGGATCGTTACCACGCCGTTATTGGAGGCGCTGACTGTGCGGGTCCATTCCTTGGTTCCCGAATAGGTGTAGTCCGTCGGGAAAACCGTTTCAACGATTTTGTAGGTGCCAAACGGCAGCCGCTCTTTGGTGCAGGCGTAGCCACGGCTGTCGGTAGGACCGATGTCATATTCTGCTCCGGTCGAGGTGTTGGTGGCAATAAAATAGGCGCCGCTCAATGCTGCGCCCTTCGGATCCTTTTTATAGACTTCGATTTTGCCGGCTGCCTCTACGAATTCCGGCGTAACGACCTGTACGACGGCTTCTGGGTAATCACCCTTGGACATGCCGACGATAGAACTGATTTCCGGCCCGCGGTCGTTACCGACATGAGTCACAAAATGGATCCCATTATAATATCCCGCATAGAGCGCCACATGAGCGATGTCCCCGGTCGGGATGTGTTTGAAAATAATGAGAGATCCAATCGGGATATCCTCACTTGGAATGAAATTGTTGCCGTTCGCATTCTGGCTGAAGCTGATGCGGCGTGCCGTTCCGGCATTGACCCACGCATTCGCAGCGGCGTTATATGCCGTTGCGGTACGCAGATTATACGGGCGGGTTGCGCTGCTGGTGTCAATGCCTGCAATGTTGGGCAGATAGTTGTAGTACACATACGAAACATAGGAGGCACAGCAAAGGCCGCTGCTCTCGAATCCGGCGATATCCGGTGCGAGCCCGGTTGCCGTACCGCTTTTTGCAACGGTCTCCGTGCCGTACTTATTCAGCCCATAGGAAATCTTCGAGAGATAGGATGTCGCGCCGCCGCTGTACTTTTTGAAAATTGTTCCGTCATCCTTCTGCGCCTGTACCTTATAGCCGGTGTATTCCAGTGCATCGAGGAACACATTGTCCAGCATCTCTGCCGGAATGTCAAATGCCGGCGCCGCAAAAACGCTCGTCGGCAACATCGAGACGAGCATCAGCATTGCCAAAAGCATTGACAGAATGCGTGAGGTGAATTTCTTGTTCATCTTGGTATCTTCCTTTCTTGATTTGGGTATGAAAAGAGCCCCACCGTTTCGGGTGAGGCTGCAATTCCTTGATGGTTCTTAAAGATTGTCCGTGTTTTCGGCAGCAACTGCGATGTCGCAATACCACATGCCGCTTTCATAGGTTACGCCGACGGCAATATAGCCATACTCGGCCGAGCCGATATAGCATCAGTGCTCCGCACTGTTTCTGACCAAGGTCGCCAGCTTGTAGGCAACTTCGTCCACCGTACCGGCATAACCGGCCTTTGCAATGGCTTCGTTGGCATTGGCACGGTAGTACGGTTTGCCGCTGCCGCCGTAGACGCTCGGATCCACATACTCGCCATACTGAAGCGCCGTTGCCGCTGCACGCTCATCGTTTGTATCATGGGCAAAATTGCCGATGAGCTGTCGGCTTCGATACTCAGCATAGCTCGTAAGACCCGGCAATTTGACTGCAGGTGATGTGCGAAAGCTGTTGATGTACTCCAGCACCTTATCAGCAACCGCCCGTGCGTCCTCGGCCCCGGCATACGCTTTCGCGGATTCCGAAGGCGGTTCGGCAGGCTTTGTTTCCGGTTCGGTCTGAGGGGGAGTCGTAGACTCAGGGGGCTTCTCGCTTTCCGGTTCGGTAGTCGACATGGGATCCGCCGGCTTGGCAGGGGCTGTCGTCTCATTTTCAGTTGGGTCTGATGTGACGGCAGTATCCTGAGATATCCGGCTCTCCTCCAGGGAACTCTCCGATTCAGTCTGGTGAGCAGAGGACTCATTGGCAATTGCTGAGCCCGGGATTCCAGAAGGTGCGGAACTATCAGCCGAGTCTGTGGTATGGCAGGCGGCAAGCGTCAGGCAGAATGCCACTACGCAGGATAAAATCAAAAGCTTTTTCATGATGCATACTCCCAGTTCGTGTTTTTACCATCATTACACGGACGAGTCTGGGATTTTACAACTCAGCACGCAAGCTTATAAAAGCCGCGGTCCGCTTCGTCGACGCAACGGTCAAGGATTTCGTAAAATCGCTTGGCATCCAACTCGGTATCCAGCCAGTGTGTGGCACGGTAGGAATAGCAGCCGACTTCGTCGTTGATAGCATGACTTCCGAGCACGCTTCTCAGATTCAGATCGTTTGCGATCCGGCACTGTTTTGCGGTACCCGGATGGGTAAGCGCCTTGGCGAGGCAAACCACCATCAGCGGGTGCAGCTCGGAAAACGAAACCTGCAGGTAATAATCCCGATACCGACCCATGATCGAAGTTTCATCCTGACTGTCGATCGGCAACTCAGTCAGAAGCATCTGACGGGTATGCTCGGCGATCTCTTTCCTGCGATGCTGTTCTTTCTGACTCAGATCACAATGTAGCATAGAATCTCCTTTCTTTTCTCAATGCGGCATGGCAATGTGGGTAATGGCGCCCCAGATCCGGTTGGTCTCGTGGTTGATCCCGAGAATCCGGACGGTGACTCTGGCGCCTCTCGGCGGGCGTCCCCGTTTGGGATAACTGCACAGGCAATCGATGCCGCCGTCCAACGCCACAAACACGCCGTTCACATCCACCATACTGACAGTACCAACATAACGGTTGCCAACGGAATATCTGCGCAGGGCTTTCTCATATGGGTTTTCTCCCGCCTGTTTCACGGAGGCGGAAACCCTGACATGGTCACGGTCGCTGCGATCCACATCCAATACCTTGACGAGGATGCGCTGTCCGGGCTGGAAGTGGGCCGCCGCGTCCATCCAGCGCTGGTAGCTCAGTTCCTTGAGGGGAATGTAGCTCTCCACACCGAACAGGTCGATAAAGATTCCTGCACGGATGGCAGAGACAACTCTGGCTTCTGCGCAAACACCGGCATAGATGCGGTTGTTGCCGTCCCGGTCTGTGCCAAAATACATTTCTTTTCTTCGGGCACGCATAGCCTCAAGGCGGCTCGCCGCTGCAATACCGGATTTGGGATCGATGCCTTTGACAATATAGTCGACTTCGGCGCCGAGGCGCTTAGTCAGCATGTAATGAAGTACCTCATCCGGATCTCGTCCACGATAGTCCTCGGGCGGTTCGACTGCCTCAGCGGCAGGAATGATGACTTTGAACTCACCGTGATACAGGACTGCGAAGGCATGACGTGGGTTATCCGCCGACTGTTCCACACCTTGGATCGTCCCAGTCAGGATACGGCCGCTTCGCTGCGACTCGATGAGGTCGAGCAAGTCATTCTTGGCTTTATCCGCCTCCGTTTCGACCGTTGGACGATCGTCAATGGACAGCACCGACACGCTCGGTTTGGTGTAAGTGCGTTTTCTCTTGGGCTTTGGCGCTGCATCGACGCCGTCTTCCTTGGCATTCGGTGCATTTTCAGGCTCTGTGTCAGACTGTGACGGTTCCGTCTCGGTCTTCTTGCGCCTGCGGGGCTTTTTGACCTCAGTCTGAGATTCCGTCGGTTCGTCGAGAGCTCCGCCCGGAATTCCGGTCGAAGAGGCGCCCGCATCCGCCGAATCTGTTTCAGTCTGGGAGAGCGAGGTATCACAGGTGTCATCCGGTGCCCCTTCGGCAGGTGATGCCGTGATATTCTCCTCAGTCTGGGGTTCCTGCGCCTCCAAAGGAGTCGTCATCTCCTCGGGAAGCTCTGCTTTCTTTTTGGTTGGCATAGATTTTCCTCCTTTGTCTGTTAAAATTCACTCGGCGGTTGTGCCGAGCTGTATAAGCTTTTTCTGCGCGCCGCTTTCTTAGGCGGCGTCGGTTCGATGTCAGACCGGATCGGTTCGGGAATCATCGTATCGGCTGTCGGCTTATAATCATAAACAGATGCCTTTATGATCTGCTTTGCCATTGGATGTCTAGTGAAATCCAGTTTGTTCAGCTTCAGAATGTTGTGCCCGCGTATGATGCAGAGCAGTTCTTCATTGGGAAGCCGTAAAACCTCATCCGGTGTGAGCAGTCGTCTGCGTCCCTGGCCCTCGGTATGACGGTACTGGGGAATGACCTGCGCCACTGCGATGGTCTGACGGACCGTCATGGTGGAATTGACCTGCACGGACATATCACCGGACCGGGCTGAGATATACTCGGCGGTCACATCATCGGTGCAGCCGAGCATCAGTTGAATGTCACAGTTGCCTATGATCTCAGACCATAGATTCTTGGGATACCGATTCTGCAGCTGACCGAGGCTCTGCACGGCCAGCATGACTCGGATATCTCTCGACCGTACCACAGAAAGAGATCTGGCAAAATCGGATCCGTCTTCCGCGCCTCCAATGCGGCCCACATTGTTAAACTCATCCAGTATCAGATTGACGGGCACATCGCAGCGGCCGTTCGGGCGACCGTCGGCATATCGAGTCAGTTTGATGAACATGAATGAGAAAAAGAGCGATGACAGGAACGCCATCGTAGCGTCCTGATCGCTCAGCACAATGTAATAGATGCACTTATTTCTGCCGGGTGCCGTCAGGTCAATGTCAGACTGACTCGTGATCCGCTGGACCGCCTGATTCTGAAGCACCTGAAGACGGGTACCCAGACCCAGTATGATGCCGGAGCGCACTGTATCACTGGACTGGGCAAACAAATTAAACGGCGCCCGTGCCGGATGGTCAAGCGGCAGCTTGTCAAACATAGCGGTCAGCTGCCGTTCGCTGTTTTGTGTGAGCAGCTGATATACGGCGGGGAGATGCTTCATATCGGGGCTTCGTGTCCTATCCTGGTCAATGAGCAGGATCAGCGCCTTCAAGAGATTGCCTTCGCCGTTGTCCCAGAAGTGATCGCCTTTACCCGAGCTGGTGTTGCCGATAATGACATTGGTCAGTACCTGCGCCATCAGCGTGTCGCCGTTCAGGTCTGACATACAGTTCCATGAGTCGCCGTGCTCAGGGGATACGAGATTGTATATCTTCACATCGTAGCCCGCGTTTCGGAACATTTCCGAGGTATCGGCATAAAGCTCGCCCTTGCTGTCGGTTACGATCACGGACTCGCCGCGCCGCAGCGCCTGAAACAACGCATTGCGCATGATCGCGCGCGACTTCATGGTGCCGGATGCACCGAAAACGGCGATATGGCGGTTGAGTCTGGTGTCTTCCGGCATACAGACGGCTTTACCCTTGTACTCGCCGAGGATCGTACCTTTGGCATCGGGGACCGGGGATATTTCCAGAACTTCCTTCATCTCTTTTTCGTCCATCCAGGATGCCGTGCCGTAGATACCGGATTTGCTTCTGGCAAAGCCGCGGGGATCATGCTGCTTCCCGTCAAACTTATCGTGAAGCTTCACATAGGCGAAGATGGCGCCGGCGATCAGCAGGATCATCAGGATGCCTTTGATCCCGTTCCCGCTGAAAGCCGCCGGAAAACAAATCAGCGGGTTCCAGCTTACCGGCTTCATCGTGCTCTCGCCGGAAACGCCGCCGCTGTCCATCCACGCTGCGTAGTTGCCGAGCAATTGGCCAAGCATGCCGCCCAGATAGAACAGCCCGACGCATCCCAGTATGGCGGCGATGATAATGGCTATCTTGCGGTTTTTATCGTTCAAATAAATCCCTCCTTTCCGGGTCGAGTTCTGCTTCCACAGCGTCAAGCCCAATCGTTTTTATTGTTACGTGGTTCCCGAGATATTCCCGGATGAATGCCATCTGGTATGGGTAACACAGCACCTCATAATTTCCACACTGATTCTCGACGGCTTCCTTAAAGCGAACCAGCCTTGCGAGATCTCCATCCAGATGCGAGAACACATAGGCATCACCGATTTTTGCGTCATACTCAAACAGTCCACGGTCATAAGTCCGCACATCCGGGTCGAATAAAAGCTCCAAAAGCCGTTCTTTCCATTCGGGTACGGTCATAAGCCGCAACTGGCGAATGCCATGCTCATCCATTGGGATGAAATACAGATTTCGGTAGATCGCATCAAACCGGAACTCCGGCCGCTTGGTTGTGTCGGATTCCAGCAGCGTCTTCAGTGCGACGCTCTCAGACTGACCAAATAAAATGGCGGCCGGCGCTGCATCGGTGCCGGCATTCAGGCGGCTGATCTCAATGACGCTGTGCAGCGTTTTGAACTCACCCTTGCCGCTCCATTTCATCACGGCGCTGCGCGTGTTATAAACGGCGTATGGCCGCTGCCCAAGATAGGCTGTTCCCACCATCCGGGTAAACATCGTTTTGTTCATCTCCGCTTCGCCGAGCTTCTTCAGCTCTTTGGCAAGATAAAAGCAGGGCGCATCGGGGATCCGTTTGGTGATGGTCCGGTTTTGAAGAACGGGAAGCATATACGGTCGGCATTCAACACCTGAGCGCATACACATAGCCACCGCTTCGGCAACACGGTGGTTTCTGTCCCGGTGTGCGGCATTCCCAGGGAATTTGTGTTCCCAAAAGGCGTCCATGTAATACCGGTAAGCGTCAGGGTGAAGCCAATCCAGTATGGGGAGAGCACCCTTGTAAAAGCGCACAGATCTGCTGTTGCCTTTGCCGGTAACGGTAAGCAGGCGTGTGGTCATTTCCGTTTCCGATTGAGGGATGCGGAATGTTTCCGGTGTGGTGAGCTTATGAACCAGGGCTTTGTAAGCGCGTTCATTGCCGAGCAGATAGAGCGAACGAATCGGATATTCACCGACGATGGAAAGCATTGTGATGAGCTGCCGGAGCTGACTGCCCGGGCGGAAGTATTGCATAGGCGCATCACCTCGCTTTGTAAGAAATTCCGACCACATGACTGCTCTCTTTGTCGGAATTACCGCTGTGAAATCTGCCCCAAATCGCCGCTATACCGGGCGTTTTTGACTCCCAATTTCTTATGTAAGTTTTCTGGGGCGGAAAACGGCGGTTTTTACATAAGATTTTTCCCTTAACAAAAGCGGACTTCATAGAGCTTCACCCCCTTGTCCGGCAGCGTTTTCTCTTCGACCATCCACATGGGAAAGTCGTGTTTTGGAATCACATAGACTTCCGTGCGGTCCTCGCTTCCGGCAGCACTGCAATAGTAATGCGAGCAAACTGCCGGGTGATCGTCGGGCAGAACATACAATGCCAGAATGTCCGTGACCATATTGGTTTCGATATTATCGTGATCCCGCATGGCCCGTTCCGGGCGGCTTCTGTCATACACATGGCGGTAGGCAAGCACGCAATCCCGAAAGCGGACCGGAGGTTTACCCTCAAAGAACTTCCGCATAGCCGGATAAAGATAAGATCGGATATAATCCCCGTATGGAGGAACTCATGACACATCTTGCTGACCGCCTGCGATTCACATCTGGGAAAAAGCAGTATGGCTACTTAAAAGCGCCGTTAAAAGCGGTGGTGGATGAGATCGTGGGCGAGCTGGCCAAAGATCCCCGTGTTGCGAACGCCTATGATCTCTGGTATCAGATGCGGGAGGAAGTGCTCCGTACCTATAGGAATGACCTGCCGGAGCGTCTGCCGCTCTCTCAACAGAAGGAGTTCAAGCGCATCAAGAACATGGTGATCCAAGAGGCAACGCGCTTGGGGGAACTGAATCAAGTATTCCAGCCAGAGGAAAATGTTCAGGAACAGCATGAAAAAGATGAGGAGCAATCACCGAACAAATTGGAACGACTGAGGCAAGCGGCGGAGCGTGGGAACCCCTCTGCACAGTATCACCTGGGCAAGCTCCTGCTCCAAGGAAACGAAATTCCCAAAGATGCTAAGGATGCTGTCCGCTGGCTCACGGAATCGGCAGAACAGGGCAATCAATACGCGCAATATGCCCTCGGTAAAATTTATCTGCTCGGAAAGGACGCTCCCAAAGACTTCGGAACTGCTCGAATGTGGTTTCAGCGATCCGCAGACCAGGGCAATCAATATGCGCAATATTTTGTGGAACACATGGATAACCACCGAACTGCCCCTTCTGCGCAATCGGTCATCCGCCTGCTGTATCATATGGCAAATATCTTCCGGGAGCAGACTCCTCCCTCCGCTCCCGGCGGCATGCGATCTGGAGTTGACCGAAAGCTGCGGAGGAAAATCTGGGAAAAGAAAATTGCTATGGGCCACAAGCCCGATGACCATGAAGAACCAATGATGAATCTGTAATGGAGGTGCTCTCTTGAAAAAGAACTATCACAATTCCTTCCTGTTCCATGATAAGCGAAATCCCACTCTGGATCGTATTCAGGAGCGGAAAAAGCTTGCGGCAGTACGACAGATCCCCTATCATCGGCGGATGCGGAAGCGGCGGAAATAAGGAGGCGATCTGAATGCCCTACATCCACTTTACTGAGGAGCAAAAGCTCCGGGCCAACTCTGTGGATCTTGCGGAGTTTCTCCGCCGACAGGGAGAAAAACTCATTCCATCTGGCCGGGACAAGCGCCTTGCTTCCGATCACAGCATTACAGTGCGTGGAAACGAATGGTATGACCATGAGTCGAAGGAGGGCGGCAAAGCCATCTCTTTCGTGCAGACATTCTATGGCCTGTCTTATCCAGACGCCGTGAAGCGCCTGCTGGACGGCGAGGGAATTGCTTACGCTCAGGCACAGCCGGAACCAGAGGAGGAAAAGCAGTTTGCTCTCCCACCCGCCAACCAGACCATGCGCCGAACCTACGCATATCTGCTTCAGGAGCGGCTCATCAACCGTGATATTCTTTCTGCCTTTGCGCATAAGAAACTGATTTATGAGAGCCGGGAATTATCCAAGGATAAGATGAAAGAATACCGCAACGCCGTGTTCGTTGGATTCGACGAGCACGGCGTTGCCCGTCATGCTCACAAGCGGAGCCTATATTCCAAGGGCAAGAGCTATCGGGGCAATGTGGCTGGCAGCGATCCACGGTACAGTTTTCATTGGACAGGAACCAGTAATCAGCTCTATGTGTTTGAAGCCCCTATTGACCTGTTAGCGTTCCTTTCCCTGCATCCAACAGGGTGGAAATCGCATAGCTATGTGGCCCTCTGCGGCACAGGAGAACAAGCCATGCTCTGGATGCTGAAACAGTCTCCCGCACTACAGGAAATCATCCTTTGCTTGGATCATGATGCGGCAGGGATCGAGGCCACAGGACGGCTTACAGACATCCTGCGAGAGCAAGGCTATTCCCAGATCACGACCATGCAGTCCCTATACAAGGACTGGGACGAGGATCTAAAGGCACAACACAACCTGCCCGCCCAACCATCTGAGGAACACCCCCAGCTGCTGGCGGCTGAATCTGTCTGTGCCCGGATTGCCATGAAATGTGTAGGCAACCAGCCAGATAGAGTTCCTCAGCGGTTGCCAGCACTGTTTCAGTTTTACCGCACCTGCATGGAAGGAAACAAGCTGGAAACGGCTATGGACTGCATTGAGGAGATAGCAGCTATGTCCTTGCAGGTCGTACTGCGGGAGTGCCGTCAGCTTGGCACCGACTTGACAATTGCCCAGGGAGGGCAGTTCCTCCAAAGCCGTATTCTACCCCATCAAAATCGTGGTAACCTGAAAAGCCGTACAGAGGAAATCTCTACATTGATCCGACGAGCAGTCGATCAGAGCAGTGCTCCGGGAATACGCGGTGAGGCAGAGAAAAGAGCGATTGCCGGCGCATGGCTGGATCTTGCTATTGCCTGTGCCAAAGTATCGGTCAAGCAGGGTGCGGATGAGAGAAAGCTCATGCATACGGCGGAGCCAACCCCATCAGGGCAAGAACAGTCCATGCAAGCCGTATAGAAGAATCACCATTTCGGGTTGCCTCCATCAAACAGAGATTCGACGAAGGAACCATCTAAGCCTATCCTAAACCCTGAAACATGTAATATCATACACAGGACCGCATTATACCACCTTCTGATATTGAGACGATCTCATATCAGAAGGAGGAAAATGTGTCTACTCAAATTATTTTTATTGCTGTCTGTGGTCTGGGCCTCCTGCTCATCGCTGCAGCCACACATTTCTCCGGACAAGGTTCTCTGGACAATATCAAATCCAAAACTGTGGGCGATGGACAGCATGGAACTGCACGCTGGGCCACAAAACGGGAGATCCAGAAAACCTTTGCCCATGTACCGTTTCAGCCGGAACTTTGGCGCAAAGGAAAGAACCTCCCTAAGAAACAGGGCTTGATCCTGGGATGTGAAGGACGCAAGGACCATGTCATCGCCATCGTCGATACCGACGACATCCACGCCATGGTTACCGCCGCCAGCGGCGCAGGCAAAACGGCATACTTCTTATACCCCAACATCGAATATGCCTTGGCCACAGGAATGTCCTTTCTCTGCACAGACACCAAGGGAGATCTATTTCGCAACTATGCTGGGATCGCCAAGGAGAACTACGGCTTCCAAATTGCTGTACTGGATCTTCGAAATCCGACCCGGTCAGACGGGAACAATCTGCTCCATCTGATCAACCGGTACATGGATGTTTACAAGACCGATCCAAAAGATTTGTCCGCCAAAGCCAAAGCTGAAAAGTACGCTAAAGTCCTTGCCAAAACGCTCATCAACACCAGTGGCGGGGACAGTGCCCAGTATGGACAGAACGCCTACTTCTATGACGCTGCAGAGGGCCTCCTGGCCTCCATGCTGATGCTGGTGGCAGAGTATCTGCCTACCCAGGACAAGGATGGCCATCCCATCGAGGAAAGGCACATCGTCTCCGTATTCAAACTGGTTCAGGAATTGCTGGTTCCCAGTCAGATCAAAGGAAAAAACCAGTATCAGCTTCTCATGGATAAGCTGCCGGAAAACCACAAGGCCAAGATGCTGGCCGGTTCTGCGCTCACCACCTCCGACCAGGCTATGAAGTCTGTGATCTCCACGGTACTCTCAAGGTTGAATGCTTTCCTGGACAGCGAGATGGAGCAGATCCTGTGTTTCGATACTGCCATCGATGCAGAAATCTTCTGCAATCAAAAATCCGCTATTTTTATCGTGCTGCCGGAGGAGGATCAGACCAAGTATTTCATGGTCAGCCTTATTCTCCAAAATCTCTATCGGGAGATCCTCACCGTTGCGGACGAGAACGGCGGCCGACTAAAGAATCGTGTGGTGTTTTTTGCGGATGAGTTGGGAACTTGCCCACCCATCCAGTCACTGGAGCTGATGTTTTCCGCATCTCGCTCCCGTGGCCTGATGCTGGTGCCCATCGTGCAGAGCATCACTGGCCAGCTCCAGAAGAACTACGGCAGAGAAGGCTCGGAGATCATAGTTGATAACTGCCAGGTAAACATCTTCGGCGGCTTTGCACCCTCCAGTCAGACAGCGGTGGAGGTCTCCAAGGCACTTGGAAGCCGTACTGTCATGAGCGGCTCCATTAGCCGGGGGAAGAACGACCCGTCCCAAAGCCTCCAGATGATAGAGCGCCCCTTGATGACACCGGACGAGCTAAAGACCATGCCCAAGGGGAGCTTCATTGTAGCCAAGACGGGTGTCCACCCCATGAAAGTACGGCTGCGGCTATTTCTTGATTGGGGCATCCGATTTGGCAAACCATATGAAGTTCCGGAACGGGCTCAGCGCCCCGTGGCCTATGCCAGCAAACAGGAACTGGAGGAGGCAATTATCCTCCGTCACTATGCATCCTCTGGTGAGGATTTTGAGGAGGAGCGTGGCTCTGAGCCTGCGGCAAATGGAGGGGCATCCCCTGCCCCGATGGAGTATGGGGAGACACATAAGAGCGCCGTTCGACTCTGAAAGGGGGAAACCATATATGACAAATTTTCGAGCTATCTACTCTTCTGACCTGAGCCACCGAGCCAGGGTGGTCTATATGTATCTGGCAGATCGAGCTGACCGGGACGGAAAGTGCTGGCCAGCCATTAAGACCATTGCGGCTGAGCTGAACCTCTCCCGGTCCACCGTCAAACGGGCGCTCGATGACCTATGTAAAGCCGAACTATTGACCAAGGAGACTCGTTGGCGAGAAAACGGCGGCCTGACCTCAAATCTCTATCGGATCTCCTGATAAAGAAGCAGACTCTCCCCGCCAAGGGGAGAGTCTGTTTTTTGGGTGGACCGAGGAACGGTTCATGAAGAACCATCCAGAAGGACCCACTCTATCAAAGATTTTAATACAGAGAATAGTCAGTATCACTCAGAATTTTTTTCAACACTCTATGACATCGAATATTCTCTTCTGGTCTTTTGCTGATAAGACCTTTAACCGATTGTTGAGTATGGATGATTTATGATGATTGTGCTGGAAATGCAACTGTGAGCAGGAAAGAAAAACTACGCTAACATGGACGCCGGAACAAATCCCGGAGAAGCAGAGAAACCTGATGTCCTGCCTTGCCTTCCAGGGAGATGACAAGGCAATGGCTACACTGCTGGAGCTGGAGCGGAAGCCCAAGCCCTGGCGCAATGGCATCTATGTGGACCCGTCCAACTACGCCCAGTGCAGCAGCTGGACCTTTGACAAGGAGAGACACTGGATGCAGCTCAACTTCGATACCTGTTATCCTAAAGTAACACAAACAAGAGAATAGGCAGCCGCCTCGCTATTCCGAAAGATATTCCGTGCAAACTGGTAGAAATGTTATTTCCAGAGTGCTAAAATGAAATATAAAAACGAGTGATAAATTGGAATTTGAAATCCCTACGGACTATGAAACGGAACAATATGAAATGAAAGCATTAAATGAAGTCAAGCAGCAAATATCGAAATATGGCTATAAGAAAAATGGCAACTCTTTTTGGAAAATAGAAAATGGATTTTATAAACTGATACATTTTCAAGCGGGTGCGTATGGCGATTATTTTTTTATCAACGTTGCACTACATCCTGATGGATTTCCTATGCTTTATACAAAGCAGCTTGAGATTACTAAAAGGCCAAAAGAAAGTCAATGCATTTTGCGGCAAAGAGTAGAGCGAATTTCAGATAAAGCAAACACGTTTCCACACAAGATCGGCTTTATTGGAGATGTGGAAAATATGCAAATATTATTGGCGGCCATCATGCCTGATATCGAGTTATGGATGAATAAATGGGGAAATTGGGAAACTATTTTATCTTCTGGATTTGAGGAAATATCAAATATTTTTAATATTCGCAACAATCAGATTACAAACGCATGGCTGGCTTTGGATGAATATGGTGAGGAGGATTTCCTCTCTGTGGATATTGAGAATAGTTGGGTTGCTCTTGCTTTTAATACATGGGACGAGAAAGGAGATGCTCACCAATACTTGCCAATTAATCCCCAATATGAGGAATCTCAAGAGAATGCTCCGGTAGAGATTGGAGGCCAAACTCCAGTTCGAAAGCGAAATGCCTTAGATAATCTGAATTTAGCGGCAGAATGCGTCCTGCATTTTGCTCAAACTGGGGAACTGTATCCTAATTTGAAATGGGAGGAATTGGATTATTCAAAAATTTTTTAGACAAACATGATATTTAGGTACAGAACTTCCCATCTATTGGGCTGTCCGTCTCTGAACAAACCTGACCGGAACTCCCAAAACTGAATACCAGCCGCCGCTGGCGGCCAGCGAAAGCAGCAAGTCTGAAAAAGGATTGCTGCTTTTTTTTTGCGCCTATTTTTGGCAAAACGGGCGAGGCGGTGGTAGTTTAGAGTGAACAGAAAAATTCCCTGCTTACCCGGCTAATGCAATTATGCTCCCTTTCAAATGAAAAAGCTAACGATGGGAGACTGCAAGCTCCCACCGTTAGCTCTCCGAGTTTAAGCGACCAATCAATCCAATCAGCATTATCAGATCGTCATCGGACAATTTCCTCATTCCATCAAGAGCCTTCTTAATAAGCTGAGGGTTGTTTTCCTGTGCATCAAAGAATTGAAACGGGGTGATTTCCATATATTCGCAGATGTTGAGAAACTGCTTCATGGATGGCAATGCACGCCCAGATGAAATGGCTTGAACATAGTTTTTGTTTTGGCCCAAATCCATACTCATCTGGTATTCCGACACGCCTTTTTTCAAACGCAATTCTGTAATCCGATTGCGAATAAATTCTTCATCCATATAAATCACCTCTCTGCTCCTTTAGGATAGCAGAAAGTGAATGTTGATATTCCACATTATATATGGTATAATTTTGATTAAATATGAATTTTATCATCATTATATGCGTTATTTTTGCTTTGTATATGTAATTGCATCTAAACCTGGGAGGAATTTTATGAATTCGCGTGCTTGCGCCATCACTGGTCATCGTCCAATAAGATTTTGCTTTGGATATAACGAAAATCTTCCCCTATGCAAAAAAATAAAAGAGTGTCTTTTTGAGCAGTTCAAAATGCTCCACGATAAAGAAAGTGTTGGAACCTTTTTTGTCGGCGGCGCTCTTGGAGTAGATATGTGGGCTGGTGAGGAACTGCTGACCCTGAAAGAAAAAGTCGGGTATGAGGACATTGAAATTATCGTTGTGCTTCCCTTCATTGGTCATGATTCCAAATGGCCAGAGCAAAGTAAAAAAAGGCTGAAAAATTTGATTCAAAAAGCGACAGGTTGTATCATCGTTTCTCAGGACGCTAACACTTCAAGCTATAAGAAACGAAACTATTACCTGGTAGATCATGCGGAATATCTTGTGGGTGTATTTGACAACAAAAGAAATATGCGCTCTGGTACGGCCCAGACTGTCAACTATGCACTCCGTCAAGGAAAACAAATCACCTTGATTCACCCTGATACTGCGGATGTCACACATCTTGTGTGATTTAGCATGCTCACAAAAGGTTTTGTCTACTAAGGAGGCAAAATTTTTCCATTTAAAAGTATTTTATGATATAATGAAATATAATTATTTGTCCTGTAAGAGGAGAGACTGCCATGAAAAAAACATGGGAGCAAGTTCTAACTGTTCAAAGAAGTAAAAACACTATCTTAGCTGTTGAAGACACCACATCAACTGAAAGATGTGGGACTTTTCTTGCGGCCATTTTTAATGCCCTGTGCCAAATCGTCTTTTTGAGACTTGGTACAGGGCTTTTCTGACTTTTGTCCAAATTTGAGTGGCTTGAATTTATCCGCAAGCACCTGAAATGGAGAACAGTATAAACAACTTAAATATAAATGAATAAGTACGAGGAGGATATCATGAAGTCAAAAGAAACAGCTAAAAAGCGTTTTTACCTCAAGTGGCCATGGAATGTTTTGGTCTATATAATCCTGGTGGTCGTTCTGCGTATTTTTTCCATTCCGGTAATCCTCCTCATTATGTGGTGGAACAAAAAACAACAGCCTGACGGGCCGGAGGAGGGCTACTGCCTCCAGCGTACCCGGGGCCGGCTCACCGGGCTGATCTGGGCGGCCCTGTGCCTGGTGGGTGGCGGACTGGCCATCTGGTTTTTCCTGACGGCCCAGTCCATGCCCTACGAGGCGGCGCGGTTAAAAGAAGAGATGAGTTTCGGCTACTACCTGATCCCCGTGGCGGGAGCAGCGGCCATGCTGGTTGGCCTGTTCCTGGCCTATCGGAGTCTGCGAGACGCTCTGGTTCCTGAGAAGAGCGCCCTGGCCCAGTCCATCCGCAACCAACTCCCCTACCCCGACGAGGCGCCGCCGGTGAAGGAGCTTTTCGCCATGGTGGACCAGGACCTGAAACAGAACGGCCAGTGGTGCGGCAAGTTGGGTGTGGGCAAGGAATGGGTGCTGGGGGATGAAGTTTCCTCTATCCCCCGCATCCGGGGGGTATTCAGCCGGGTGGAGCGGCACACCCGTCATGCCGGCAAGCGCACCCAGGTCACCTATATTTATGAGATCTGGATCGTGGACGAACGGCGGGAACGGCAGGTCACCACTCTGAAATCCAGGCGGGAGCTGGAGGAGGCCATGGACTGCCTGCGCCGCCGCGCTCCTGCCGCTGTATTTGGGGTCTATGACTCCAAGGAGTACCAAGATCTGGTTTACACCAAAGATGATATGCAGCAGTATGCCCAGGAGCGTGCCTACCAGCAGAGAAAAGCCCAGCAGGATGAGCAGGTCCGCCAAGAGCAGGAACGGCTGGCCCAAAACCAGGTGCTTACTCTGCCCGATGGCTCCGTGACCTCCCGGATTACCTGGGACACCATCTATCAACTGCTGCGTCAGCCCGATCAGAAGGGCGAGACGGTTCCCTTCCAACTGGTACCCAGCGTTCCTTTCCAGGGACAGGGACACACATTCAGCCGTTTGGCCTGCCTGGCCGGTGGTGTGGTGCAGCCTACCCGCATCCTGCTGGAGGAGTACTCCGGTAGGCCCGGCGTGCCCGGCCAGTACGCCTGGACCCGGGATGTCGCCGCTGGTGAGGCGGAGGAGATTCTGCGAGGATGGCTACGGGGGAAGATCCCTTCCCTGGAGAGCTGGACGAAAATGGAGCGGTTCGGCCGCACCTGGCAGCAACTGTTGGAGCGTCGGAAAAGGGGGCCTGCCCCCACTCCGCCCCAGCCCCACCGAGACTGGCCCTGGCTTCTGACTGTGGGAGGCTATACGGGTAGCACATCTGACCCAAGCTGGACAGATATTGAGGAAAATCTGCGGGAGTTGAGCCAGGAGACGGACAGCTTCTTGATTTTAGAGCAGAAGGACCCACAAAACCCGAGCCAATCCTGGTTTATCCAATGTGCGGTGGCTCTGGAAGGGCCGGACGCCGGAATGTATGTGGTGGAGATCGGCTGCTCCGCTCCCGGTGGTCCCCTCCTGTGGGAGCGGATGACGCCTGATGTGCAGGATGTCATAGCGTATTTCTCGAATGCTTACTATCATAGAGGCCTGGATGTTTCCGGATTCCAAGAGATATAGGTTTGCAGAATATTCCATACATTTGACACACGCTGTGGAAGCAGCGCAATAAATTGAAATTTTGAAGAATGAATAAACTTTTGAGGAGGAACGATTTTATGATTCGCTGGCTGCAACAAGAAGATGTAGAGGGACGCTTCAATAGCAAATTTTTCCGTAATGATGAAGGTGGAGATGAATTTATTGTTTATGCAAATAGTGACGATCCTGACTTCATGGAAAGTGCTGAAAAGTGCGTTGATTCATTTAACAGCCTTTCTGAGTCTGTGATAAATGAAATTTGCCAAAAACTCATAAGCTGCGCTCAAGAGGGAGACGGGTTAGATGAAGAATTTGAATTACCTGCACTTGACAATCCTCTTGATATATTAGATTATTGTTGGTTTATGGCACTATATGTGGATATGAAAAGCATAGGTGATGAAATAGCCTATGCTGTTGAAGGCGAAGGAGAGTGGGGAGAGAATATCGGCTTTGTCATCAAAAATGATAGTGTCGTTTATGTGGGTGCCGATTATTTGGAACACATGGAAAACGCATAATAAACTTCCTATTTATCGGTGAGAACATCAAGCCATCCTAACCCACTAACGCCCCCAAACCTATTTCTGCGATTTGGCAGGATTGGTGGCAGCGCACTTTCGGCTCTTGGCCCGAAAGCCAGAAAAGAACAAGGAATAGAGCGGCAAATCGGAATTTGAAGGAGCAATAAATATGGAATTTCCTTTTTATGATGCACCGAATACTGCTGCAATTATTTGTTGTCACATAATGGAGAGTAAGTCCCCTATTTTGTATGTATCGCACGATGAAGACGATGGAATGTGGCAGTTTCTATGTGGACAAGTACATACAACAGATGAAGCAAAATTAGTATCTTTGAGATGGGTTTTTGATTTTGATCATTCTGTCGGCGTTTTAGCAGATATGCCTTGCGGCTACTATGCACAAAGAAAAAACCGAGATGATAGTTGGACAATTAAAAAACGATAGCTTCCCATTTATCGGTGAGGAAGAAACGGAGGTGAGCGCATGGCAAAGTTAAAATCTATCGCTTTTGCCGTTGGAATCCTGCTGTTGATTGGGGCGGCGCTATGCCTTTATTTCAGCTTGCGGAACCTGTCCTCTATCCGGCCCGCGTCAGCCTATGAGGACATGGGTGTTCATACCTTTGTGCCGGAGGAAGTTTATCCGGTACAGAGGGAGAACCACGCTACCGGGCGGCAAAAGCGCAACCATCCTACCACGACCGTCTACATCGTGCGCTATCGGGCGGAGGACGGGAGCGGCTATCAATACAAGTATGAGTCCGGCTCCGTGGAAAGCACCGCTCAAAATATTTTGGAAGCGGGCGAGCCGATAGAGCGCCGTGTTCTGTCCATCCCTGATGAGGACGGCTATATCACCATCGGCGCAGACGAAACCGCGCAGACCTACGAAGCCCGGCAGAAGCGCACCTATTGGACGATTGCCGGGGTATCTGCGGCCTATCTGCTGGTATGGCTTGCGGTCAATGGGCTGTTGCTCTATAAACGGCGCAAGGCAGGAGAAACAGAATGAAGCCTATCTATAAGGAGGACTTCGCCGACCTGAGTCCAGAAAAGAAGCTCCGCTTTGTCTACGACCTGGACAAGAACGCCCAGGCCAGCTTTCAGGGAAAGCCGCATGAGACTCAGTTGCTTGCCCAGACCCTGATTTTTACCCGCTGGTGGAACTCCTACCAGCACATGGCCCCTCAAGAGCCCACGCCAGAAATTCTGGGGCAGGCCATCGAGCTTCTGTGGGACTACTTGGAGGGCAAGTGCCCGCGGGAGGCCCTTTGCCGCTTCCAAAAGAGCTTTGACGATTCTTGTGTATGGATGCTGACCGGAGATGACAGCGGCCTCAACGAGGACCCTGCAAGCAATGCGTTCTATCAGGCCCACTTTGCCCAGTGGGATTCCCACTCCTACGATGTCTTTTTCTCCGCACTGGATTCTGTGCTGATCGAGGCCGTTTCAAAGACAAAAGATGGCTTCTGGGGTTGGGAGGCATTGGAGGAGGTTGTCTATGGGGACATCGGGGACACTATGATGGATTTTTTTGATCCCATTTGCCCCGCTCGGGACGGCTCCTATCCGACCGACTCACTGGAGCACCGGAATCTGGAGGCATACAGCTCCCCTATGTTTATTCGGACGATTACCTTGCTTCAGCAGGATATGCGCACCGCTTTGGATGGGACACCTATCCCCATCTTGCGGGAGCGATACCGAGACGAGTACCTGTTCTCCCCAGAGGAAAGCACTCGCATTTCCGCCCGTCGCTAACAGCCCCGCCTGCCTTTGTTGATAGGCAATCATGGGGCGGACAGCAAGGAGTGCTGCCACCCTGCACTATCATCAGAGAGAACCTTGCACAAGTTTGAGGTAAGAGGTAATTTTCTATGAAAGTATATTACAAAGGAGTTTTATGCAATCTCGGCACATATCGTGTTATGGGAGAAGATAAGCCTGCGTTATATTATGTTGATAGTCCAGACCAAGAAACAATGCTTGAAGCAGGATTTGTGGATGTTCAGCCCTGCTTATGGGTCAAAGTATTAACGGATGAGGAATATAATGAAATTACTAATATTTTCGATTAAATAGACAACTTCTAAATTGAGGAAGAATAAAATGCCTTTTGAAAATCTTCTTGAAAAAATTGACGAATATGGTGAATTTGTAAAATACCGCCCAATAACACCGATTCAAATTTTTCAATATAAACTTGATAATTGTGAATGTGAAATTCAGATTTCTAAAACATTGAGTAAGGAAACGATTGCTCCTATATTGATTGACTATTTGAAGTGGTTAGCACGGTGTGAAAACGAGGTTAGGTGTTATTTTGCTGCAAAACTAAATGAGAGTTTATCGACAGATTGGTTTCAAAACATTGAGGTTTATAATGCTGATATAACCTTTGTAACATCAGAGGATTTTGGAGCCGTTATCACTTTTGGGGAGAGTATTTTCCCAGACCATATTGTTGAATTGTATTTTGAAAAATATGAAATTGTTAATGATGGACTGATTGGATAGCTTCCCATTTATCGGGGAGATAGCAAATCCAGCCGGAGCAGTCAACGGTCAAGATGAACGGGCTGCGCCCGCCGTTGACAGCCCCGCCTGCCTTTTCTGATAAGCAATCAAGGGGCGGACAGCAAGGAGTGCTGCCACCCTGCACTATCATCAGAGAGAACCTTGCACAAGTTTGAGGCAAAGGAGACTTTCTCTCTTTTCAAATGTGTCCGGACTGTATCCGGGCATAGTATAGCGGAATTAAGTCAACGACAAAAGGAGGAACCAGCATCTATGAGGTATGATTTGACTGCAAAAGAAATCTTAGAGCAATTGGGGTTGAACTCCACTGAGGTAGTGGATTGGATGGAAACACTGCAGCAGAATCGGCAGATCCCACTTCCAAAAGTCTACCGTGACTTTATGAAGTTAGCCGCAAATGCACCACTGTTTGCTACTTCTGATCTCTGGGTTGGGAAAATGAGCGGGGTAACACTGACGCCCTTTACGCTGTACGACAGGATCAGAGAGGAAATATCGGATATGCAATCTGTATGGGAAAAATATCCGGAAGAGCGGAAGGGTGACTTCTATAAGTTGTCCCAACTCAGTGAGGACATTTGGCCCCAGACAGTGAAAAATTACTTGCTGATTGGAAGTGAGTATGGCGGAGGAAGTGTGAACTTTGGCATTCTTCTGGCTGATCTGGAACAAGACGATCCGCCTGTTTACTGGTCTTCTTTGGATTATGACATAAAAAAATGGAAGAAAGCTGCCCCCACCCTCTCAGAGTTTTTTAAAGAGGTCCTCTACAATATTCTAAGCTGCATTGACTATGACACACCGGAGGATGCACTGGAACCATATGGCTGGCAGTTTGAGGAATATTGTGACGAAGAACTGGATGACTTTATTGCTCCACCAGCAGAAATCCGAAAACTTGGTATTAAAATCAAGCAGGTGAAGTATTACACATCACACGATGAAGAAATCAAAATTTTCATCTGCTATGATGAGGTAAGAAATATTTTCTTTATCGGGAATGTAGAAAACAAGGAAATCGACCTCTATGCAATCTACCGGACCGGTACTGAGGATGTTTTTTTACAAGAGGAAAACACACACTAAATTTCTCATTTTTCAGAAAGTTGTCTATCAATCTATACTTTCAAAGACAGAACAGGAGAACATATCTATGGGGCGATTTTTCAGTGACCCGGTGGAACGGGCACTTAAGTACATTTATTATGACCTGCGCTCCAGACGGGGGCAGGAGGGCTTTCAGCTGCTCCAGCAGGCGGTGCAGAACGGGGATTCGGACGCCTGCTGTCTGCTGGCCCGGTGCCTGTATGGACCGGAGTACACCTGGCCGGGGCATAATTTCCCCGTGGATGAGCAGGCGGGAGACGAGCTGATGCGCCGCTCCGTGCTGGAGGGCAGCGCCATTGGGACGCTGCTGTCCCTGCGCTGCGGAGTGATGAACCGGAAGTTGGCCCAGGCCATGCCCTTGAGTTTTCAGGAGGCCTTTGATACCGTACTGGACAAGGCGGAGCATGGGGAGCCTCTGTGCCAGATGATCATCGGCAATGCCTACTACTGGGGCGATTTCCCGGAAATTCAGGGCAAAACCCGGGAGGATTTTGACAGCGACGACGCCATCCAGAGCTACCTGCGGGAGAATTATGCCAAGTGTGAGGACTGGCTTTGGAGGTCTCTGCGCAGCGGCATCTCCACCGGCGGCGTCAACCTGGCCAATTTCTACCGGGAGGGGAAAACGGGACTGATTTCTCCAAGGCCGGAAAAAGCCATCGAGGTATACCGTTATGGGGCGGAAAAGGGGTATCCGAGTTACCTCTTTTACTATGCCAATGAGCTCTATGACCAAGATAACAAGGGGGATGCCTTTGACCTCTACCGCAGAGCAGCAGAGGCGGGTGAGCCCCGGGCCTTCTTCTGGGCGGGTTATTCCTATGAACTGGGAGATGGGGTGCCCAAGGACAACACCAGAGCCACCCAATATTATCAGCAGGCGCTCTCAGCCCCCATTCAGGAAAAAGTGAACCCCGCCAACCGGCTGGGCATGTGCTACTATGACGGACGCGGCGTGGAGCGGGACTATGCCAAGGCCTTCCAGCTCTTGAAGTGGGCGGAGGACCACGGCGGTCCGGCCATGCTTTACTACCTGGGGGCCTGCTACGCCAACGGTCAGGGGACCCAGCAGGACTACGCCAAGGCCTTTACCTATCTGGAGAAGGTCAACTGGGACTGCCCTCACGCGTTTTATCTTCTGGGAAAGATGTACTGCAACGGCCTGGGGGTGCCGGAGGACATTGCAAAGGGTGTGGAGTATCTCCAGAAGGCCGGCGATTATGTAGAAGTCAAAGAGGAATTAAGACATTATAAAAAGACCCTGTTTGGCAAATGGGTACGGCGATAGGACAGAACGATTGACAGAGGAGAGAAAATGAACCAAACATTGAGAGAACTGCGTACCATCGCAGACCGGGAGCGGGCCAGGTTCCTGCCTGAAGTTACGGCTCAGAACCTGGAAAAAAGCGGTGCGCTTTTTTATATGAACGGGCAAAACGGGACCGAGTTTGACTGGTATGTCAATGACCGTCTGTCGTCCTTTATGGTATTTTATAACGATGAAGCCAATCTCGGGGCAGTCAAGCTGTACCTCAACCGCAGCGCAACAGCGGATGTGTTCCTCTACGGTGAGCAGGGGAAAAAATTCCTGAAGCAAGTGACTGTGCCGGTGGAGGTGACGGAGCAGGAGCTGCTGGAACTGGCTGTTCTTCTGCGGCGCGAGGCGGACGACAAGCGGCTGTGGGACGCCGACATCGAGGCGCTGAACACCGATGATGTTCCGACGCCCGACATTGTGGCGGAGTTTCGAAGCCGACAGGGAGCCTACACTGCCATGCGCGACCGGCGTATCCTGCTGGACAAGCGGGCCATGGTTTCGAAAAAAATTCTGGACGAGGGCTGGAAAGTTGGATACATGGAGCGCGTGGAGCCACACGACGCAGAAGATAGCGGATGGTTCTTCGCCTCCGGAACCGAGGATCAGGGCTATCTGGATGACTGCCACAATATTCAGCTGCTGCCGGTGGGAGTGGTATGGCAACAATTGGACCGGGACATTTTCGCATACATTGACCGTCCGGTGGGCACTCGGCTGATCCGAACTTCTCCGGATCAGTTTGATGTGGACCGGTTGGATCGGGAAATCTACACCGTGAAACGCTGAGTTATTGACGGAAAGGAGGCTGGGGAACGGTGGCAATCATTGGAATTGACTTGGGGACCACCAATTCGCTGGTCAGTGTATATCGAAACGGGCGGGCAGAGCTGCTGCCCAACGAGTGGGGACAGCTCCTGACACCCAGCTGTGTGGGGGTGCTGGAGGACGGCGCCGTCACAGTGGGAGCGGTGGCTAAGGAGCGGCTTATCACCCATCCCGGGGAGACTGCGGCCTCCTTCAAGACCTGGATGGGCACCCAGAAGGAATTTTTGCTGGGCGGGAAGGTCTTTCTTCCCCACGAGCTGTCCGCTCTGGTTCTTCGGAAGCTGGCCCGGACCGCCCGGGAAGCGCTGGGGGAGGAGATCGAGGAGGCTGTCATCAGCGTCCCAGCCTACTTCAATGATAACCAGCGCTGTGCCACCCGGCTGGCCGCCCAGCTGGCGGGGCTTCCGGTGAAGCGGCTCATTAACGAGCCCTCCGCGGCGGCCCTCTACCACAGCCACGCCGATCCCCAGGAGGAGCAGCGGCTGCTGATTGTGGATTTCGGCGGCGGCACGCTGGATGTGAGCGTGGTGGACTGTTTTGAAAACATGGTGGAGATTGTAGCCATTGCGGGAAACAACCGCCTGGGCGGCAACGACATTGACCGGGCCATCGCCGCTTACTTCTGCCAGCAGACCGGCCTTATCTGGTCCGCTCTGGACCCCCAGCAGCAGCGGCAGCTGCTGACCCTGGCTGAAAAGGGAAAAATCAGCCTCTCCCAGGTGCGGGACCGGGGCTGTATTCTGGCCTGCCAAATGGGGCAGAACATGCTGAGCGTCCCTTTGGATGAGGAGACGCTGCGGGTTATCTGCCAGCCCATCTTCCAGCAGGTCAAGGATGTCATCGTCCGGGCGGTCCGGGACAGCAGCATCCCTCTCTCTGCCATCCACGATGTGGTTCTGGTGGGAGGATCGTCCCAGCTGGGCGTCTTTGTGGACTACCTGGAGGAGCTCTTTTCCAAGCGCCCCACTCTGGCGGAGCACCCGGAGCACACGGTAGCCCTGGGGGTGGGGCTGTGCGCCGGAATCAAGCAGCGCTGTGCCGATCTGCGGGACCTGGTGATGACCGATGTATGCCCCTTCTCTCTGGGCGTGGCCACCTGCAACGACGTCCAGGACGCCAATCCCCACATGGCAACCCTGATTCAGCGAAGCAGCATTCTCCCGGCCCGCCGCACCGAGCGGTTTTTTACCCTCTCCAACAACCAGCGGCGGGTTCGATTGGCTATCTATCAGGGGGAAAACTACTACGCTGCCGACAACCTGCTTCTGGGGGAGCTGTCCGTCTCTGTTCCGCCGGACGAGGCCGGGAAGCAGTGGGTGGAGGTCACCTTTGCCTATGACATCAACGGAATTTTGGAGGTTACCGCCCAGAGCAGCAGCGGGGACCGGCGAAGCAAGGTGATTCTCAATCCCCGACTCAACTGGTCGGAGGAGGAGATCAGCCAGGCGCTGGAGCGGCTCAATGCCCTCCCCAATCGGGCGCTGCCCCAGGAGGAGGACCTGCTGCTTCTCTCCCGGGCGGAGCGGCTGTTTGCCCAGCTGTCCGACTGCCGGCGGGAGGAGGCTGCCTATATCATCCGAGCCCTGAACGAGGCTCTCCAATCGGGCAGTTCCATCCGTCTGGCCCAGGAACGGGAAGGTCTGCGCCGGCATCTGGATGAGCTGGAGGCCTGGGTCCAGCGGGATATTTGGGGAGAGCCATATGACCAGAATGAGGAGGATACGCTGTGAATTGTTGGGATATTCTGGGCCTTGCGCCAACCAAGGATCTGGGGGCTATCCGCCGTGCTTATGCTGCGGCGGCGGCCCAATATAACCCGGAGGACCATCCGGAGGAGTTTCTGGCAGTGCGCCAGGCCTACGAGCAGGCTGCGGCCTACGCCCGGGGCCGGGAGCCGTCGGCTGCCGCTCCGGAACAGACCGGCACACCGCCGCCGTTTTCGGAGGAGGCTTTCCAGCCGGAACACAGTTCGGACGCCGGAGGCTTTACGCTCCGGGACGAGTGCCAGCCGGAGGCGGCCTTTGTTTCCCCGGCGCTGGACCATTTTGCGGAGCTGTACCGCTCCAAGCAGCGCCGGGAGCGCAAGCGGTGGGATCTGTGGTTTACCTCTCCGGAATTTCTGGCCGTCTTTCATGATCCACGGTTTACGGAGGCCCTGCGCCGGGCGGTGGAAGAGGCGGGGGAGGAGTTCCCGCCCCCAAAAGAGTTCCAGACCGCCCTGGCGGTGGCCTACCGCTTCCGGGCGGTGGTCTACCAGGACCGCACCGAGTTTGCCCTGGAGGAGGGGGCAGGCTTTGAGGGGCTGGACGATATCCTCCACATCGCTGTGCGGGGGCCGCTGGTGCGCAAGCTCCAGGGCAACGACCTGACCTTGTCCGCCGCCTACCGGGACTATGACGCGTTGTGCGATCTGACCCGGGAAGCGGTATGGGATCAGCCGGCTTTGGAGCGGCTTGGTAAAATCGTGAACCAATATAACAGCACCTATCTGAAGGAAAAATGCTCCGGCACTTCCCCACATGAGCGCAATGTGGTCTCCCTGCGCCTGCTGGAGGCGTATTTCTCCACCCAAGCCCTTCCGGAGGACGCTTATGAGGTGCTGTGGAACACCTTCGACCTGAACACCGCCATCATGGGGCGGAGCAAAATCTTCTATGGCCGCCTGCGGGAGATCGCCATGGAGAAAGCGCCGGAGGTGTGTGGACAGCGGGAGCGCTTTGTGGAGCTGCGCACGGCGTACAGCGATCTGGGGGCGGATATCAAGATCGCGGGCGGGGAGGACTCTCCGGGGGGCCGGGCCGTGGTGGACCGATTCCTGGCCCGGGAGGATTTTCACCGCGCTGTCCGCAACCGCCTCTTTGTCCGGGATCAGGTGCTGTCCTACTGGTGCAGCTGGTTCTCCAACCCCTATTTTCTCCAAAACTTGTCGGCCATCTATCAGGCGGACCCCACTTTGCCTTACGCCCAGGATGTGGTGGAGACTATCCGGCGGGCCCTGCTCCAGCGGGAAGCAGAACTGGCGGCCAAGCAGGAGCGGGAGCGGCTGGCTCAGCTGGCTCTGGAGGAGATTTCCCCGGCGTGCTGCACCCTCTCCCACCCTCTCTTTCTACGCTATTTTCTCCAGAATGCCTTCTATTGGGCGGAAGGGCACGGGGAGAACCTGTACGCCCTGTTGGAGCGGGAATTTCCCTCCAACGCAGTATGGAACCAGAGGCTGGCCCAGGCGGGCCTGTCCCGCTCCATTCCCCTCACCCAGAGCGGCACGGACGAGAATGGCCAGAGTATCGAACACGCCCTGGAAATTCAGATCCTGTTTCACCAATTTTATGTGGAGTACCGCGTGGATGGTCAGGTGCTTTGCAACCCGCCGCTGCCCTTCTGGGGGCTTTCCCAGCTGGAGGATGACGAGATGTTTCTCCTCCTGCTCCCCACTCTGGCCGCCTATCAGGAGGAATATGAGGATGTGGCCGCCCATCTGGGAGAGCGGCTGGCCCGGCTTGGGCTTCCCGACCGACTGATTGCCCCGACGGCCGCGGCTCTGGCGGGGGAGGCCGCCTGTCTTGTCCCCACGGAGGAGGGCACTGCCATTCTCCGCCCCGCCCGCTTCTTCCGGGAGGGAGAGGGGGAATTGTACTGCTGCCTCTGGTACGGCAACGGGCGCCTGCTCACTTTCCAGAGAACGGCGGAGGAGCTGAAGCTGTGCGATGCATTCTGCCGGGACAATGCGCCCTCGCTGGAGCAGGCCCGGCGCATGGCCGAAGATATCTTTGACGAGGTGTTCTCACCTGTCCGCGGCCTGACGAAGCTGAGTACCGTCCTGTGCAGCCGCCTGTATGTGGAGCGCTCCGGTATGCCCAGTCAAGACTTTGAGGGGGAGGCCATCACCCCGGAGCTGCTGGAGCAGCTGTTTCAGGAGTTTGAGAAGAAATGGATTACCCGTCTGGTGGTCAACGACAATCTGGTCCTGCTCTGGAGCCGGCGCAGCTTTGTGACCGCCTCGGAACCGGCCACCTGCGCCCTGCTGCGCTTCCGGGATGCCTCCCAGGCCTGGGACGCCCTGCTGTCCGACTGGGAGAGCTATTACTATGCCGAGGCCGATGAACTTCCACAGGTTCCCTTCCGTATGGGCTTTTTGCCGGACTACGCCGTACACCGCACCCCCAGGAAGGCCCTGGACGCGCTGAGCGCCATTTTGAGCGGCGTTGAGAACGGAAACGGACGGTGGTCCAACAAGGTTTATCTCAACAATGGAGATTACTACTACTACTTCGTTAAGCGTACCCTGGGCGGATTTTCCGTGGAAGAAATCCGCGGCGGTCCCCTGATGCGCCGCCGGTATGTGCTGCCCAAGCCGCCCCTCCGCTTCTCATATCGGGAGCCGGGCGGGGTTCTCTCCACCCAGGAGGTAAACCCCGCCACCCGGCTGACCTTAGGCGATCTGCTGGTGCGGTTTGAAATGGGCACGCTGGAGTACCTCTCTTTGTCCTGGAAGTTGGAAGACACGGGATCGATCCACCTGGTGCTGTTCCATGAGCAAGTGAAGGGAGAGCGGCGGGATCTGGCGGCCATCATTCAGGACGAATGTCAACTGATTCTTTACCTGGTGGCAGACAAAAAGGAGTACATGGAACGGGAGAAAAAGGTGCCCAAAGCTGAATTCTGGGGCCGCATGATTCCACGCTACCTGATCCACTACAACTTCACCCTGATCCGGGATTTCCTGGACCTGTTCTTCCTCAGCCTGCCCCGGCCCGAGCCCTTTCTCAACAATAACTTTGGAGCCATGGCATTTGGCCCCAAGCACCTGACGAAGCTGGACTTTGAAGAGCACCGGCAGAGGCTTCTGGAGCCGCAGGAGAGAATACAGCCCACTAACCGACTTTCGGTGCAGAAAGCTCATACTGCTGCCAATACGCCGGGCAGCTTACTGGAAGCGGAGGAGGGAGAAACTGCTGCGGAGTATCAGGCACCCTCAGAGCAGGCCGGTATGGCAGGAGCGGAACTCACCTTCAAAACAGAAAACGCTGGGGCAACAGAAAGTGAGATTGCTGCCCTGGAAAAACGCTTCCACTTTAAACTGCCGGATGATTTAAAAGAATTCTACAAAAAGCATAATGGAGTGAGTTTCCCGTCTGGAGTGCAGCTTGATCCAGAAAGTTGTGAATTAAGATATTTTCATCCCATTGGACAGCAATATCAGGAACATATTCTTACCATTGACAAGCTGCTGGAGTGGCAGGAGATGGACGGCTTTATTCCCATGTGTTATGTTCCCTTTTGCTCTGATGAGGCGGATGATTCCTACTATGTCCGTGTAGACGAAGGAGGCTATGGGAAAATCTACTATATTTTCGGTGAATTTTTGGACGATTTCCTGGCTGATCCGCAAGGCGAAGGGCTAATTGCCAACAGCTTTGCAGATTTCTTGGGGAAGATACATTTTTCCGGCGGAAATTAGCCGACTATCCGAAATGAAAATAGGGTGACGATATGGGTGTTTTCTTACAATTTGCGCTGTTTCCCGGCTGTCAGGAGGAAGCAGCCCGACAGGCGGTGGAGGGAGCGGCCCGGAACCCGCAGTTCACCGTAGATTTAGATCAGTGTCTGTATTCCGCCTCCTATGAGGGTACCCAGGTCCTGATCGCTGGGGAGCTGGGCTTTGATGCTCTGGCAAAGGAGCTATCCCGGCTGGCCCAAAACCCGGTGATGCTGCTCTACCTCTACGACGGGGACTTCTGGGGCTACGACTTCTACGGCGGAAGGGAAGAGGACCACTTTTCCACCATGCCAGACTACTTCGAGCCCATCTCCCAGGCAGAGAAAGAGCGGCTGGCCGGGAATCCAGCGGCCCTGGTGGGCTGGTTCCCCACCTGGGATCAGGCGCTCCTGTCCCGGTATCTGCTTCATTGGACGGATCATGAGGAGGAACTGGAGGAGGGCTTTGCCTGCTCCGGGGACAGTGCCCCCTATGGGGACTGCTGGCAGGCCACCGACTTTGCCGCCCAGCTGGGGTTTCCCTGGCCATTTGACCAGGCCATGGAGGAGGCGGGAATCCCCCTCCCCCCTCCTCTACCCACCCTGGGGGAAATCTTGGAACAGGGCATCCCGCCCATGAGCCAGGAGGCGGCGGAGCTTTTGGAGCGGTCACCACTCCTTCGCCTGCCTCATGCCCTGACGCCGGAGTATCAACTTGCTCTGCTGGCCGATCCGAGGGTGGCAGAGCTGAGATTGAAGGAGAAGAACCCCCGGGAGGCGAGCGAGTCCATCACAGGGTATTGCGTTTCTGTAAAGCTGTCCGACCGGGACCCCCTGTGCCAGCGTCTGGCGGCAGTGGCCGCTTTCTGCGATTTCTGGCTGAGCGGGGTTGACTGGGCCTGGGGATGGCTGGATAAGGCTACATATGAGCCTGTCTATGGTGCCTATGAGAAGCCTACCGATGCGGCGCTGCTGCGGACCCGTGCGGCCCTCACTAACTTCACTAAGCGGCACCGGGCCTGGAAAGATCTGAACCGTCTGATGGAACTTGATCCAGCCAACCGAACGGTTTATCAGGCCGAGATTCAGCGATGGAAGCGTGAGGAAGGGCTTTGGAGTGCCCACCAGAATCAGAATTTTTCAGACTGGGCTCGGCAGGTGGAGGAGCGTAAACGGCAGGAAAAGGAGCGGGAGGAGCGGCGGTTGCAGCTTATTTTGGAGAAACGCCGAAAAAAGTCAAAGGGAGTTTAATAAATCTGCATATTAGATTTATCAAAGCATCCTCAAATCTTTCATAACAAAAGGAGGTGAGAACTATGCAAAGCCGAGGCAATATCCGGGCCATTGAAACGCTCCGCTATCTTTATCAGCAGACAGATGAAAGCCACCCTGCCACAGTTACAGACATTACTGCTTATTTGAAAGAACAAGGTATTCAAGCAGTACGACAAACTGTCTATGCTGATTTGAACGCTTTGATTGCTGCTGGATTTGACATTGTAGTAGTCAAGAGTACACAAAATCAGTATTTCATTGGAAGCAGGCTTTTTGAATACCCAGAATTGAAAATGCTGACGGATGCTGTTGCATCCTCCAAGGTTATATCAGCAGACAAAACGAATGAACTTATTCAAAAACTCTGTCGCCTGACCAGTGAGTCAGAGGCCGAAAAACTCCAGCGTCTGGCTGCAATTTCGAGCCGAATTAAGCCACATAACGAAAAGGTCTATTACATCATCGACGGCATCCAAAATGCCATATTGGAGAGTCATCAAATCCAATTTCAGTATTATGAGTACACCCAGAAAAAAGAGCGAATTCTCAAACATGATGGCTATTTCTATAAGCTGGACCCCTATGCTCTGGAATGGAAAAACGATCACTACTACCTGATCGGATATTCCCATAAGCATCATGGATTGGCGCACTTCCGTGTAGATCGTCTGGCCGGAGTAGAAATTCTGGAATCCACATACACCCCTCAGCCTGATTTTGATGTGGCCGACTACACCAATAAGATGATCGATATGTTTGCATCCGACCGTACAGTCTGCGTCGAACTTCTCTGCGAGAATCGCTTTATGAAGACCATTGTGGATGATTATGGAGAAACAGCGGCAACATGTCCATACGATAGCAACCATTTTGTGGTCAAAGTCGAGGTGAACCCAAGCGGAACTTTTTATGGTTGGGTATTTAAATTCATGGGAGGCATCAAGATCATTGCTCCACAAGAATGTGTGGAGGAGATGGTGCGGGTTGCTCATAAATTCCTATGACAGAGGGGTGAGGTGTTAGAAATTTTTAACACCTCACCCCTCTACTTTTTTTAGCTCTTGCATAGAACATTCGTACGAATTATAATATAGATACGGTGTTCGCAGCCAAGCGAACCAACCACAAAGGGGGAGAGAGATATGACCTTTGGGGCTTTTATCAGTACAAGACGAAAAGAGGCCAAACTGAATCTCCGTGATACCGCCAAGCATCTTGGAATTGCCTATGGGTACCTCTGCGATATCGAACAGGGGCGACGCCCGGCTCCAGAGGGAAAATTTGTAGAGCGCATTTCCTCTTTTCTTGAATTGAGCAAAGAGGAACATGAAATGCTTCTGGATTTAGCCGCAGATTCCAGACAGACAGTTCCAGCGGATCTACCAGATTATATCCGAAAGCACGATATAGTACGAGCAGCCCTGAGAGTTGCAAAAGAAGTAGATGCTACAGATGAGGAATGGGCAGCATTCATGGAAATGCTGAAAAACCGTCAAAGTTAAGGAGGGGATTTCCTTGTATGTTCCGAAGTACCGATTGGAGGCAATTGAAACCATCGGGCGGAAGATCCTACAGGAGTATGATCGCGCATTACTGGAAGGCCCTCCCCAAGCGATTCCAATCGAGACGATCATTGAAACGAAGTTTAATTTGATTCTGGAGTACCATTCCCTTCGAAAAAACGGAAGCGTTCTTGGAGAAACGATTTTTGATGATGGAGCAGCCATTTTGTACGACCAAGCAGAGAAACGATATCGTTTGATTGCTGTTAAGGCAGGAACTATTTTAGTAGATGAGCGGCTCTGTGCGGACAGGCTTCTTGGCCGGATGCGATTTACTTGTGCCCATGAACTTGGTCACTGGGTGCTCCATCAGAAATTGTATTCTGGGACTGGAGATGTAGCGGCCTATGAAGGAAAAACATCATCAGATGAAAGTCATGGCCTGATTGAGCGGCAAGCGGATGCATTGGCAACGGCACTCTTAATGCCTATCCCCCAGATCAAAAAGTGCTTTTACCGCTTACGCCCAGGAAAAAGCAAGGAACAGTTAATTGTGGAGATGGCTCAGATCTTCCAAGTGTCCAAACAGGCCATTCAAATTCGACTGGAAGCTCATAATTTGCTGTAAGCGGGCATGGTCAGGCCCTCTGTTGCAAGAGCGCCTGACCACCCCTAAAAGTAATGTAGTTTTATGCTATGTGTTTTGTTCGCACTCCAGCGAACACGAGAGGAGGATATAGCGTGAGGAGAGAGAGCGTCACTGTCCAGAAGTGTAAGAAACAGATGGCCTCCCTTGGATTTGACAGTCAACTGGCATACCATCGGGTAAAGCTGATCTTGAAAATATACCGAGATGTGGTATGGGTTCTCAGTGAGCGAGCTGAGGAGCTGCACGAATACGCATGGGAGCTTGGAAATCGGGATGCCGACGCCGGCCTCTGCTATCTGGAAAACTTCGCCCCAGATATTGACCTCCAAGAATTTGAGGAAAAGGTCTGCTGTGTAATGGAGAGCCGCATGCTGGTCGATGTGATTGATAGAGCTCTGCTCCGTCTAAAACGATATCCGGATCGTGGTGAGCTTTATTATGAGATACTGGTCAAGCAGTTTATCCATCGCTTTAACAGCACAGAGAAAGAACTGCTGGATGAGTTAAATATAGAGCGAAGTGTCTTCTATGATCGCAAACGAGAGGCTCTTTTCCTGTTTTCTGTCTGCCTTTTTGGATACGCAGTTCCAGAGCTCCAGGAAGAAATGGAAGTGCCCCGACTACTTTCCGACTAATTCCCGATAAAAAACCGACCTAATCCCTACTCCCTTCCGACTTTGCTCCTGCTATACTCGGTACAGTGGCAGGTATGCACAAAAATGAATAGCCCAAGTCATTAGAGGCCCCAGATGCTGAAAAGTGTCTGGGGCCTCTTTGCTCCTGCCGCAATATGGCGGCAGGAGATAACTGGGGGCACAGGAATGTGCTTCCGGACTTTTTCTGCCCGGTATCAGGAGGGCCGGCGTGGGCTGGGAGGCTTATATAGCTAAGTACCCCTAATTTCGAGATTTTGATTTTTCATCAAAATCTCGAAATTCGGAGGAAAGGCACATGGAATCCGTCAAAAAATATACCCTTACTGTTTTTAATACCTGTACACGAGAATACGAAGAAGTTGCCGTAACAGAGGAAGTCTATCGTACTTACTGTCGGACAGAATGGAATATCAAGGACAATAATCAGAGATTTTTCGATCATGAAATCCAGATGAGCGGAATGATAGGCAGCCAAGATGGAGCTTATGAAAACTTCCGGGAGTTTGTGGATACCATAAACACTCCAGAGAATATTGCCCTTGAACAAATGAAGATAGAGGCCCTGTACCAAGCAATCTCAGCGTTATCCGCTGAAGAACAAGCGTTGGTACAGGGCTTATTTTTTGAAGGCATGACCGAACGGGAATATGCCGAGAAAATGGGGGTGTATCGCAACGCTATTCATGAGAAAAAGGTGCGGGCTATCAAGAAAATAAAAAAACTTATAGAAAATTGACTTTGGGGGCTGTGCAAAACGAGGATTTCTTCCCCTATACAAGTGAGAAGGAAATGTTTCTCACTTGTACCTTGAAAATTGAATATCCGATTGTCTGAATACTTTCCTGCCGGGGCCCCTTGACCGGGGCAAGCGACTTTGGAGGATGCGCCAAGACCACCTGTAGGTGCTGCAGATCGACTCGAAGAAAATGTTTAATATGAGTTCGAAAGCTCGACTGCAAAAGCGCCTATCAACGACGGCCAAATAAGGTGCCAAGCGGGTCCATCCGTCCATAAAACAGCCGATGGCAAGCTGTATCGCAATGATTCCGTCAGGGACAATGATACTTCCGTCCAGTCCCAGCCCCCGGTGGTTCGGGGATCACGCAAGGAGGGCGGCCGACAGAGATCCTGCCGGGGGTGGAACTCCCATGACGCAGTGAAGCCAGCTGCGGTTCAGATAGTCGCCCTATAGGGCCGGTGCCAGTCACACAGCACAGGCTTTTGCGCTCGGGGAAGTAGTGTCGAATACGAGCGCAGCAGAAAGACAACACAACTGTGAAGTCTTAATATCAGAAGCCATGGGGATCGCCCTTGCTTTCTGATTCTCTCTCCTGTCTATGAGGATGTTTTGAATGTATAAATCCAAAGAGACTGCTGGAGAGTTCGGAACCAGGCAAGGTCACGGGCGGTCCCTATGTTTGTGGTATTAAGAACCAATTGTTAAGGAGGCGGATTCCGTGAAAACATATTGTAACCAGATAATCAGCCGTGGCGATATTTACTATGCAGATTTGCGGCCAGTAGTTGGATCAGAGCAGGGTGGCATTCGTCCTGTCGTAATTCTCCAAAACAATGTGGGGAATCGCTACAGCCCGACTGTGATTGCAGCTCCTAGTCCGCTGAGCCGGACGCTTTCTTCGGCAGCAGTGCCGGAATGCGAACCGAGAACCACCCCTCGGCCGTAAATCCGACCTCGACCGGGATCGTATCGGATATGATCGCATCCGTTTGGGCTGTTGCCCCGGCTGCTCCGGTGTAGGCCGGAAGGACACGGGTAAGAAGGACTGCCTGCTCGGACAGTTCCTCAAGCCGAAGCGCCCGGTTATAGCTTTCCGGAAGATTTCCGTTTTCGTAAAACCAGCGAACGGCGGCAGCCTGCTCCTTCATACGGGACAGCTTGGCTTCCACTTTGCCGAGCGTCTTCATATAAGTCGTTTCAGCCTTCATGCTCGGTCGCCTCCTCACTGTAAAAACGAACTTCCGGTTCGTCTTGACCGCAAAAGTCCACTGTAGCAAACAGACACGGTGCGTTCGGCAATCGAACAGTGCTCACCATATCGATCCTCGGCACTGCAACGATATATTTCATATCCTCCTGGGGCTGAAGCAGCTTCAACAGATTCTGCTCGCCGTCATAGAGCACCACGATTTCATAGCCGACATTTTCTTTCAGGAAAAATAGCTGCGACGGGTAGACCGCCGGATAATGCGCCATCGGCTCCACCTTGTCAATGAACCGGAGCAGCACCCATATCGCCAGAATCATCCGCTGATCCGGCTGACACATCGGGTCAAGTCCGATATAATAACCGCCGGAAACATCCGCAATGCGCATTTGCCTTTTCAGATTCCGCAGGATCTTTTCTGCCGTCTGCGGCGGCTTTTGCAGCATTTTTATGATTTGCGCACGGGGCAAGGCTCCATATTGCGAAAGCCATTTGACCACATACTGTTCATCGGTCAACAGCACGATAACCACCTCCTTTTTGTACTCATTTGCACCCAAATGCGTATTCCGTGCAAAATACGCATTGTTAATCCGCTTCCTGCTGCCGTTCTTTGAGGATAGCTTCCAGCTCGGCACGGTCGGTCGTGATCATTTCCTGTTCCTCTTTGGACGCCTTAATGATGACAGGCACCTTACTGTTGTTGGAACAGATCAGCGCCTCGCCGCGTTCAAAGCGGGTAATGGAACGGATCTCGGTTTTTGTGAGTTTCAGCGTATCCCGTACAAATTCCGCTTCGTCAGGCTCCAAATTCAGAATGATCTTATTCTTGGAATTGTTGATGATCGCCCGACCGTAGCGTCCATCTTCCAATCCGAAGAAATCGGACAGGTCCTGCGTTGCGGAAATCGCCGCGCCGCCAAATCCTCGGATGACCTTGAAAATTTCCAGGCAGAACTCTGCCGCCATCCGGTTGGAACCGGCACCGATCAGCTGCCAAATCTCATCGATCATAATGGCCTTCTTTTTCGTGCGGTCGCTTTTGATTTTGTCCCAGACATAATCAAGGGCGATCATCATGCCCACAGGCAGCAGCTTGCCCTTCAGCTCCGACAGGTCGAGAACAATATACTTATTGGACAGGTCCACATTCGTCTGCTGATTGAAGGACTGCGCCGAGCCGGTAACAAAACGGCTGACAATGACTGCAATACGCTTGGTCATTTCATTCTTTTGCAGTTCCTCATGCAGATCTCCGAGGATCGGCATGGTCTTCATCTTCGGCGGAACGGCATTGCGGTCCGCATAGACCGAATCGTTATCATGCGTGATACCGAACTTGCCGTAGGTGCGGATCAGCGCCTCATCCAGCATCTGCTCTTCTTCGTTGGTCATATCCGGAATCAGCAGTGAAAAGAAGATCATCAGCTGCTGAATTTTCTGCGCCAGAAGGGAGTCCATCTCACTGTAATCCAGCTCATCAATCAGTTCCATCTCTGGGCTGATGGTGTGCCGAATCTCCATAATATTGATGCAGTGCGGTGAGCCCGGTGCAATCTTGATAAACTGACCGCCGATGCGGTTGCACGCTCGCCGGAACTCATGTCCCTTAATGGGAGCAATGATATAGCACTGAATTCCGCGCATACGCATACGCAGCGCCAGCAACTGCATGGTAAAAGTCTTTCCGGCACCGCTGGTACCAAGCAGGTTCAAGTTGGCATTTTTATTTTTCTTCGTATCAAACAGATCGACGATGCACAGCGAGTTGTTGTGGCGGTTGATTCCGAGCAGCACGCCGGTATCGTCCGACATCTCGAAGGATGTGAACATATAGGTAGAGGCCGCACCGCTGGTCAGCACATTCCGCTTGGATTTCTTTTCAAGCTTCGGGGATATCTGCAGAAACGGCATCACCGTGCGCAGGGCGTCCTCCTGCTGAAAGCTGCAGTCGCTGACATACATATCCATAGACTTGAGCATATCGGTCATCTGCTGTTTACGCCACATCAGTTCCTCGTAGGTCCGTGCGGACACGGTCACGAACACCGACATATAAAAAAGGTCCTCGTTGTAATTGGCGATTCCCTGCTTGATAAAATATCCTGCCTGAATGGAACCGGCAAGCTCCTCATAGTCGGTCGAGGTGTCCTGCATACTTTTAAGCTTCGTGCGGTTCAGGCGGATGCGCTGGGCAACCTTGTCAATGGTCTTGCTGCGGTTTTCCCGCCTTAAAAACACATCGACATCAATGCCTTCGCCGGCGTTGATGAGGGAGGACATCCATCCGGCGCGGACCTTATTTGGGTATCCGTTTCCTTTGATATACAGGAAGGAGTAGTAGAGCCCGTCCATAATGATGTAATTGCGGTGCATTAGGTCAATCCCGCGCGGCGCGATAAAATGCGCCATACGGATATGTGGGATCGGATCAATGCCGATGACTTTGTTTTTTGCCGCCATCGTGTCTAAGACGATGCGGTCGACACGGGAATGAAACGGCTCTTCTACACAGGAACGGCGATTGAAAAACATATATAAAATCTCCGCCGTTGCTTCGTCGGGATCCTTCGGCTGAAGGATATTGTTGCCGCACTGCATGAAGTAGGCTCGGGCGTTCTGCTCGGCGGTCAGCAGTGTGCTGCAGATCTGCCCATAGTCGCTGTTTTCATTACGCCGCAGTTCCTCGTATCGAAAAATCAAAAAGAAGCGCCTCGTCAGCGCTTCACGGCTTCCCACATCCTTAATGAGGCGGATATATCCCTCGCTGAGCTTCTTACACTGCTCGCTTTCCTCGGTTTCCATTTCCTTGCGGAGCATGGCAATGTGCTTATCGGAATCGGCTTTGCGGGTAATGCTCTTAAACTGCAGATGCACCGGCGAAATTTTCAGCCAGCTTGCAAAGGAGCAGATGATCTCATACTGTTCTTCCTCCGAGCGCAGCATAAAGTTGATAGGCTCAATTTCAAGGATTTTGATATACCGCCCGTCGGTCGTTTCGATGATACCGTGCTCCAGATTTTTGATCGGAATGAAATCCTGGGTAAAGCTCAGCTTTTCAGGCTTTCTTTTTCCTGCTTTTCTTTTTGCGGAGCTGTCTTTGGTCATATTTATATCCCACCCTTCTCAAATGCAGTTTTCTTCTGTGTGCCAGATAGCAGATAATGTGACCTGCGTACTGGAACAGCGAATCGCCGTCAATGCCCATAGCGGCGAGGATCCCAATCGGAATCAGCGTAACGGTCATCACAACGATGCGTATGGTGGTTGCCATCGGGATCAGCATCAACTCCGGATATCCGACGGCCAATATCAGGATCAGTGCCTCGACCGCATTCCGCGGTTCCAGCATTCCGCCGAATATCTTTCCGGAGTCGGTATAGTTTGCAGGAATGGCAAAGGTCGTATTAAATTCTTTTTCTTCCATGATTCCTCCGTTCTTTTTTATCCCGGTGTATCACCGAAATCTACATTCTTCGGTCGGCGCAGTGCCAGCCCGGCCTCATAGCTCGGCGTATTAAAGATTACGCCCTCACCACCGGAGGAATGGACCCACATACGCTCGCCGTTTTCACCGTATCCGGCAAAAATAAGCACATGATTCCATCCGCCTCCGTCGTCATCCATCAGGAATCCCAGATCACCGGGCAAAAGCTCTTCGGCGGTAATGGCATAGGATTCGTCCCACTGGCTCCATGAGGCGCCGTTCAAGCTGACGCCGACAGCCGTTTTATAGGTCCAGTCTGAAAAGCCGGAGCAATCCAGACCGAACGGGCGGATCGTGCCGGTCGTTGTGGAACCGGCGGCTGTAACGAGTTTTGGCGTATTCCATTCATCATTCCATCCGGCTGCCGATTTTCCGCCCCAGAAGTATGGCACCTTCCCGACGAGGGACAGCCCGGTTTTGACAATGTGCTTTCGTGTTTCGCTGCAATTCTGACGGGCGAGGAAGGCAATCAGTTCTACATCGGTAAGCGGAACGGTGCTGCCGTTTCCGGCTGTTCCGTATAGCGTTTTCTTCAGGGCCAAGGCACGGGAGTGGATCACATCGCCATATGTGGTTTCCAGACCGTTATAGGTGGCGTTGAGGTCCAGCTCGAACGCCGTGGAAATCACCGTATTGTCAAAGGGATGAATGGTGCATTCCAGATACTTAACGGTTTTCTTTTCTGGCGTAAGAGTTTCCTTGCCCGTGTACTGATAATAGTTTGCCTTGCGGGTTCCGGTAATATTGCTGCCGCTATAAACGGGGAGCGTCAGGCTGACGGCCGAGTATGCATCCACCTCGATTTGTGTATCAGAAGACAATTGCTGATCCTGCAAATAGTAGGTTGCTTCCGCCGTCTCATAGCGGTATTGCGGGACGCCGTTGATCACTCCGGTCTTTATCGTTTTCGTAACCACGGGTATCGTGACCGGTTTATAAGTATAGTAAGTGACGGGTGTGATTACCTCGTTTTCCCGTTCCACTGAGGTTACGGGAAACATGTTGGCCGCTACGCCGTCCAGCTTCTTTTTCATATCCTCCGGGTCGTTGCTGAGCTGTTCCATCGAAGTGGAATATGCCGACAGAATATAGGCGGTGTCATACCCGGCCGAACTCTGCGCATAATTGATCAGCGCATTCATTGAAAGCTCCCGGTCATAGCCGCCGTCTGAAATCAGGCGTTCCACCTCAGCCATCGAAGCGTCATACCCAGCCTGGACAATATCCGAAACCGTCTCAGAGAGATTTTCATATATCTCCGTGATGGATACCGTCGGCTCATTGCCATCGAGACCAAGGGCTTTATTGATGATGATCCCGGGCAGCTCCACGATCATAACAATGAGAAAAACCACCGAAAGGCACAAACAGACGAGAATCTTAAACAGGGTATGCCGCATGGCCCATGCGGCGGAGATGATCGCACCCCAAGGACCTCCGGCGGCTGTACCGGCTGCGATTTCTGCCACGGCCTTGCCGCCCTCCACACCGGCTTTTACGGTTGCCGCAGCGGCATTAGCTGCTGCTTCCGCACCTTTTTTTGCCGCCTGCTTTGCGGCTTGCTTTCCGGCGTTTTTGGCGGTTTTTGCGGCTTGACCGGCCGCTTGACCGATATTATCCGAACCGTCTCCCATTTGCTGCTTTTGCGGCTCTGCCATTCTTTCACCTCCGTATTCAAACTGCCAAAAGCAGGCTTATTTTCTCTTTTATAATAGGAAGACAGCCGAACCGAATCCATTGCTCCGGTCCGGCTGCCCGCCGTTTATCGTCTCCGTCTTGGCGACTTGATCTCCGTTTGATTACGAGATTTTGGCTCACCATAACGGGACGGTGTGCTTTTGTACCGCACGGTTTCCGTAGAGACGGTGCGTACATTATCGCCGTCATAGACCGGTTTTCCGTTCTCATAAACCGGCTTGCGTTCCACTGCAGCCTCACCGTGTACTGCGTACCACTGGCTGCCGTGAACATCTTCATATACCTGATAGTCACCGCGGGGAGGTGCATACTGCGCTGTATCGTAGAACATCGTGCCGGATCCGTTTTCATGCCGGACCTCAAAATGCCCATCCATACGACCGGATCCATCCACGCTTGTGACCGGCTGTTCATAGCCCGGCATAAAGCTTTGGAACTGTGCCCGATTATATCCATCCGCTGCGTCGCCCGCCTCAAAGGGAGGCGTTTCTGCGTGCTGCCGCATGGCGTACCACTCTACGCCGTTGGCCGCCTGAATTGTGGAATGCGGTGCATCCGGCTCATCGTAATATGCACTGTTGTACCATCTGCTCACGCCGCCGTCCGAAGATGCCTCAATGACACCGTCTCCGACCGTTCTGAGCGTTGCACCGTCCGCATCCGGGAATGCGGCTGCAACCTGCGCCGCCTCAGCGGAATTGCCGCTGAATACGGGCGCATCATAAAATGCTCCGGCTCCGGAACCGCTGGCCATCTGATACCACTGACTGCCGTCCGAGGCATTGACAACGGCGTGCGGGCCATCCGGCTTTTCAAACTGGGAAGCGTTGAACATCTCGACAGCCGTTTCTTTCCCGTCGGCGCCGATTGCCTTTGTGGAGATATGTCCGCCGGTGATCTGTGTATCCGAGAGATTCATGCCTTTCATATGCGGCATATAATTGCCGAGACTGCGGTTGGCAATATCGCCGCCGATAGAACCGGACACATTCGGTGTTCTGGACGCTACGGAAGAGATGGACTCTCCGGTCAGTGTGGCGCCGTTGCGGGCCGCCATACCGCCGAAAGCCCGACCGACAAAGCCGATCGTTCCACCGGCGCCCATTCTTGTACCGCCGTCCACGACTGCATCACGGACATACGAATTGCCCTTGAAGCGGTTGGCAAAGCCTGCGGCGAACCCACTTGCCGCTGCACCTGTACCGGTTGCGGCACTGCCTCCGCGGAACACGCTGCCGGCACTTCTTGCGCCTCCGGCCACGCCGGTGATCACTCGTGCAGCCATCAGCAGTTCCATGCCCATACCGGAGCCGGTCTGGGCTACATTCAGTCCCATTGCCGCAAGATAGCTGTCAAATTTCTGTGCTGTCTTTAAGAAAGCAACTGCACAGAATAGCCACAGGAACACGTTGCCGTTCCCGTTGGACAAGGCGCCACCTGTGCCGATATACTGGCCTACCGAGGTTGAAAAGCCACGCAGGAACCAGACATTCATCACAAGGAGCAATAGCTGCGACCCGACCATCCGGCACCACGACCGGAATACCGGCGTTGTTGCTTTGGATGCGCCCATAGAAAAGGCGAGTGGTGAGGTATAGCACAGCACACCGACAACGATATACCGTTCCACCGTTTCAAGCAGCAGCTTGAAGTAGTTCCAGCCCAGTGCAATTTCCAGTATGGTGAGCAGCAACAGCCCAACCACCGAGATGGTAGCGATAAGACTGGTCAGTCCGTTTTGAAGGGCCTGCTCGATTCCGGCAAAGGTGAAGTCCTCCGCCGTCATCTGAATGTCCATGAGTGCTGTATATGGCGCTGTTGCGATTTTCAATGTCAACAGGAAAATCGGCTTTGCATATCCGATCAGAAAGGCGAATAGCGCACTTCTGCCAAGCAGTACCCACGGGTTTTCCGCTTCCGTTACAGGGCCGCCGAATACACGGAACAACTGCCAGACTGTGATCAGGAATAGCAGCGCCCATGCGGTGTACTGCATTACGGTAAAGGCTTTAGACACAAACGGGAAGTATTCTTCCATTGCCGTCATATCCGTGCCGAGCGCCTGAAGGAACAGCCCGGACACGGCATCCATCATGTCTGACACAACACTGCTGATCCAGGTGACGATTCCTTCAAAAATCCAGTCAAGCATAGGTGTTCACCTCCTTTCCGCTTGACCGGGTCTTTTACGGGTTGTAGTTTCCGCCGCTGATGAGGGGCTGCAGATAGGCAACGATAAAGCCGAGAGAATTCAGAACGATCCAAGTGATCACAATTCTCTTGAGCCAACTCGTCGCTTCATCGACGGCTCGCTGATTGCGCGAGATCATGCGCACCAGCAGAGCAATAGCGGCCACGGTGACTGCCACGATGGTGCTGATCGCCACAAGCTCTCCGTAGATATCCTTCATGATCATCGAAAAACGATCCCACATATCTGCGGCAAATACCGCCTGCGTCGAGACAAGCAGTGCTGCCACAACGCCCACAAGCGACCAGTATGCGGTCTTGATCTTCCCATCGCTCAGCCGAAGCTGTCTGTTCATGCTTTTAGCCCTCCTTTCTTCGGTATTGGGCAACAAAAAACGCCGTCTCTTAAAGCTTTTCAGCTCAAGAAACGGCGTCGGTTTTGCCCGATCCCAGTTTGGGACGATATTATTTTAGCACACTCGCGTTCCCGTGTCATCGGCAATCGTGTGCCAACTTTTCGCCTTTTTATGGGCATATTCATTTCAGTCCTTCCAGAAGCGTCACCATCTCCAACCAAAAGTCCACATCCGGCGCAGCTGTTGCCCACAAACGAATGGAAAGAACGGAAATGGCCTGCTGACGATAGCGATAAAAATTCCGTGAAGACAGGTTCAACCGATACAAGACTTCCTGATGATTGAGCACCTCCGGCGCTATGTAGGTCGTGTAGATGAGATTATACAGCCGTTCACCGTTATCCGGCTTCTTTCGGAGCACGGTCAGTGCCTCGTTGAGCCGATCCATCAACAGGCGGGATTTCTGCATGCCCTGCATCCGGCTTTCAATCTTCTTATTGCCCAGCGCCACCTCGACATCCACATCCTCGATCAGCTTATCCACGCCTTCAAACGGCCGATCAAGCTCGGCAGCAACCGTTTCAGGGAAGCATTCCAGCATCCACACCAGCGTGCGATAGTGCTGGAGAAGCATCAGCGTGTTGTGATAGCAGTTTTTTGTCTTTTCCTGTCTGGCAGCACGCTTTTGTGCATCGTCGATCTGGCTGTCTCCCAAGATGCCTCGCTTTGTCAGAAGTGTGATAAAAGCGTCTGACTGCGCTTGTATTCGTTTTTCCTGCTGCTCATATTGCAGCTCATCCTGTTTGCTCATGATAAAACATCTCCTTTGCGATTTTGGTGATATCCGTCGGCCTGCACGGTCCGCGGATTTTATTTGATTCCTGTACCTTTAGTCCGGAATACTCTTTACTCCGGCAGACATACTCACAATTCTTACAGTTCCAACACGGAGAAAAATACGCGCGTATTATACTGTCCGAAAGTGCAACGCGATTTTCTTCCACATTGTCATTCGACTTTTCCACGGCATTTCTGCTGTACCATGTGACTAGGCGGTTGATATGATCGTTGTCACTGCCTACCTTGTGCGTATTTGCACCCCAAATGCGTATTTCGCCAAGAATACGCAGGATTTCTGTCTGCTTAGGCAAGGAAACCTCGGTATCCATCGGATACGATTTATTGAAAACGAGGCAGCCGTAAGAGCTGGGAAGACGGTACAGAGCAAAGACATCCCCGTGCTTTTTGAAAAATCTCCATACCTTTGTCTTTTCCCAGCCCCAGCGTTGACCCAGTTTTTCCATCGTTAATATGGCGCCGTAATTGCCGTATTGAACAGCTGGCGCCATAAAAGAAAACGCATTGCCCGGTTCCTCTGATACTGTGTGGCACCAGAGATCCAGCCATGCGTCTGCTTCATCAAATGTATATTGCTCCCCGGCAAGTCGCTGCGTAATATTGCGGGGGAGGCAGAGAAACCCAAAACCGTCTGTGGCATACACGGTTCCGTTCATGCATTCCTCGCCGGAGCATTTTACGACCCAATCCGTTAATTGATAGGTCAGCTTTTTGGTTTTGCTGTCCAGCGTATATTTCAGATAACCGAGGGCTGATAGCTTATCCAGTATTTCTAAAGCCTGTGTGCGGCTTCTGATGCCGAGAATACTCTTCAGCCCAACAATACCTCCGGACCACATTCCGGGGCTCACAGCATTCTTATGACCACAGTAGGAGGCATGTCCTTTGCGAAATGCAGCTCGGGCGGCGAGCTTTGCCCAGGTACCCATAATGCCTTTGCCGGCCGGCAGGGTATCTCTCCGCAGCTTTACCCATTCATACTTCATCAAGCATTTCAACATCAGCGCCTCCTTCCTTGGAATAATAAGAAAGACGACCTTTCCGTCGTCCCATAGTATCAGTCTTCGATTCTTACGATCAGTCCGTTCAGCTTGATCAACTTCACGCCTTTGAGATACCAGAACTCGCCGAGTTCAATTCTCGTTGGGATCCACTCTCCGTCAAGCAGTACCTCCAGCTGTTCTCCGCAGTGAAGGCCGCCGTAGTAACCCAGCGGCCCGAAGCAAATGTCCATCCGGTCAATCACATCATCATAGATCAGTATACCTTGTTTTTTCATCTTTATCCTCCTCGTGAAATAAGAAAAGCCGAATAAGTTTCAGTGCTCATTCGGCTTTTCTATGTGACAGGTTATGATTGAATATGTTGCTCGAATACAAACTCCTTTCTAAATGTAATTGTTTGGACTAAATCATCATACTCGCGTCTAAATGCTTAAAGGCTTTCTGACTGAGTCCTATTATATCACTCTCATCTGCCCGGAAGTCGATGGCCGGGGACGCCACGGCGTTGGCAAAGCCCGTGATGGGCACCAGCGTTCCGGCTCCGCCGAACCGGGCCAGCTTGTTATACAGGTTCAGCCCCGTGAACAGGGCTGACAGAAACACCAGGCTCACGGAGGTGGCGGTGGCGGCATCGTCCTGGGGCAGCAGCATCAGCCAGCCGTTCAGAATCAGCTGTCCGATAACGCAGATGGCTCCGCCGATGGCGAAGGCCAGGGCCATGTCCTTCAGCAGAGGGGACTTTTTTTGCAGATTTTTCACATAATCCTGGTATTCCCGGGGTGACATGTCCATATGGCAGCACTTCCTTTCGGGAATAGCATGTCCCGGCAGCGGAAAATTTATCCCTTCTTGAAAAATCCCGCAGAAGCCGCTATACTATATAAAAACCCTTAAAGGCAGGTGTCCCCTTATGTACGATCCCGCGCATCCCTTCGGACGCAAGCGCTTCAGCCGCGCCGTCATCGACCCCGTCTGCTGCACCGGCTGCGGCTACTGCACCATGTTCTGCGTGATGGACTGCATCGTTCTGCAGCCGGACGGCCTGTATACCGTGGACCTGGAGCAGTGCATCGGCTGCCGCTCCTGCAAGGTAAACTGTCCCTTTGACGCCGTGACCATCCTGCCGCCCAAGGAGAGCTGACATGAAAAAACCTGACATCGACCGCAACCGGCCCCTGGGCCTGTATCTGCACATTCCCTTCTGCAAGGCCAAGTGCGCGTACTGCGATTTTTATTCCCTGGCCCACAGCGAGGAGAAAATGGACGCCTATGCCGCGGCCCTGACCCGGCACATCACCGAGGTGGCCCCCCAGATGCAGAATCACCGGGTGGACACCGTGTATTTCGGCGGC